>Ga0315330_10000984_pt1 | contig 18781 bp, 3 predicted proteins | sample M140m34915metaG_FD_203453 | JGI IMG/M metagenome (GOLD analysis project Ga0315330, IMG submission 203453) | Ammonia-oxidizing marine archaeal communities from Monterey Bay, California, United States - M1 40m 34915 | ecosystem: Environmental > Aquatic > Marine > Intertidal zone | place: USA...
AACATCGATGGCTCACGATAGTGGTTCTATTATAATTACTGCAACCTCAGCAAGTACATCATTATCAAAAACAATGTCATTATCAAAGGCCATTGCAGGACAAACTGGTTCTGATGGTTCTGATGGTTCTGATGGTAGCGATGGTGCGGCTGGTTTAGATGGTACTTCTGCAAAAACATTAACGGCTACAGTTGATTCACAAGTATTCGCTTTCGATAACTCTGTTGATACAACAGCAACACCAACAAAAATTACATTCTCATTTAATCAACAAAACTTAAATGCGGCGATTGGTAGTTCTGATATAACAGTATCAACTGCTGGTGGTAATGTAACTAATTTTGGATTTGATAATAACGGAGTTACTAATAGTGGTGGAAAACATAGTGGTATATCATCAGGTAGTATATCATTTACAGGAGCTCTAAATAGTGGTGGATTAAATTCTACTAAAACGAATTTACCTGTAACAGTATCAGTTTCCAAAGATGGTTTAGCTGATTCAATAAAAGTATTTAAAGTACAAGGTGGAGATACTGGGTCTGATGGTTCTGATGGAGCGGCAGGTGCAGATGGTGCAGATGCGGTTACTACATTCCTTACCAATGAATCCCATACCTTTACTGCTCAAAGTAATGGTACTATTATCTCATTCGTTGGTGGTTCAACAGATATGGAAGTTTTTGAAGGGGTTACTAATAAAACTACAAACTATACAATATCTGCATCTAATGGGCCAGGAGTAAGTTCAAGTTTAGCTCCACCGAAAACAGTTAATATTGGTTCTATGAGCCATGATAGTGGTTCGGTTACAATTACAGCAACTTCAGCAAGTGTATCACTTTCTAAATCGATGTCATTAACTAAATCTAAACAAGGTACGGCGGGTTTAGCTGGTTCAGATGCAAAACTTCTAAGTTTATCATCAGATTCTCAGGTATTCTCATTCCCTTCTGCATCCTCATCAACGGCAATTGATAATGATATTCTAATCACAATCAATCAACAAAATTTAAGTGGTACTGTTACAACAGGTGATTTTACAATCGTAGATGCAAATGGTTCTACCTTATCAGACCCAACACTTAAAGCAAGTGTAACATCTGGAACAGGACAAGTTAGTGGTTCAATTACATTTAGTGGAACTGTTGGTGGTAATAAAACTAAACTTCCGTTAACAGTAACCGTATCTAAGGATTCATTAGAAGATAGTTTAAAAATATTTAAGGTTGAGGGTGGTACAGCAGGTTCGGATGGTTCGGATGGCTCTGATGGAGCGGCGGGTGCAGATGGTGCAGATGCAGTAACTGCTTTCTTAACAAACGAATCTCATACATTCCCTGCTGATTCAAACGGAAGTATTGCATCCTTTGTGGGTGGTAGTACTGATATGGAAGTATTTGAAGGTATTACAAATAGAACATCAAACTATACGATATCTTCTTCAAGAGGGCCAGGTGTAACTGCAACCGATAGTGGTAAAAAAGTAACCATTAGTGGACTAACTCACGATAGTGGTAGTGTAACAATCACTGCAACATCTGCAAGTGTTAGTTTATCTAAGATAATGTCTTTAACAAAAGCAAGACAGGGTTCTGATGGTTCTGATGGTACATCTGCTAAATTACTAATTGGTAGTTTAGATTCTCAAGTATTTGCATTCGATAATGCGGCCGATAGTTCTTCAGACCCATTAGAAATATTCTTTAGTTTCCAACAACAAAATTTAACAGCCGCCATTGTTGCATCTGATTTAACAATTACAACTACTGGTGGTTCGAGTATTACAAACTTTGATTTCAACAATGCTAATATTAGTAGTGGAACAGGTATTGTAAGTGGTTCTATTGTATTCTCACAAGCATTAAATAATGGTGGTGCAGCGGGAACTAAATCAAACCTACCAATTCTCATATCTGCAACTAAAGATGGTTTACAAGATTCTGTTAAGATATTCAAAGTAGAAGGTGGTACTGCAGGGGCCGATGGAGCACCTGGTGAAGATGCAAGAGTAATGATTCTTACTAATGAATCACATACATTTGCCGCTCAACCAAACGGAAACATAATCTCATTTACAGGTGGTGATACTGATGTTAGTATTTTTAAAGGTATTACAAATACAACTGCAAATTATTCTTTAAGTGCCGCATCAACAACATCTGTTAGTTCATCTGTTAGTTCAAATACTGTAACTGTAACTTCAATGGGACACGATAGTGGTTCGGTTGTAATAACGGCAACTTCGGCAAGTGTTAGTTTAAGTAAACTATTTTCATTAACAAAAGCTAAACAAGGTTCGGATGGAGCAGATGGTAATGATGGTGCTGATGGTAATGATGGAGCCGCTGGTGTTGATGGAACATCTGCAAAATCACTAACAATCTCTACAGATTCTCAAGTATTTGCTTTCGATAACTCTGTTGATACAACTGCAACTCCATCATCAATTGTATTTACAATTAATCAACAAAACCTATCACATACTATTGATACAGGTGATATTACAATTACTAAAGCTGGTGGTGGAACAATCACAACACCATCTATAGGTGGAATTATTTCAGCTGGTTCAGGATTATTAAGTGGTAGTATTACATATGATAATGGAGCAAGTGCGGCAGCAGGTAAAGTTGTATCTAAAAATGATTTACCTATAACCATATCTATATCAAATAACGCAAACAATCTTTCAGATTCCACAAAAATATTTAAAGTAGTAGGTGGAGATACAGGTTCAGATGGAGCTGCTGGAGCCGATGGTTCTGATGCAGTAACCACTTTCTTAACAAATGAAGCTCATACCTTTGCAGCACTAAACAACGGAAACATAGTTTCTTTCGTTGGTGGTAGTACTGATATGGAAGTATTTGAGGGTGTAACTAACAAAACATCCAACTATACGATATCTTCCTCAAGAGGACCAGGTGTAGTTGCATCTGATAGCGGTAAAACAGTTACAATTACTGCGTTATCACATGATTCTGGTTCAGTTAACATTACAGCAACTTCGGCAAGTGTTAGTTTAACTAAAACAATGAGTTTAGTTAAATCTAAACAAGGAACTGCTGGATTGGCTGGAGCTGATGCTAAATCATTATTGATAAGTTCTGATTCACAAGTATTCGCATTCCCTTCTGCATCCTCATCAACTGCGATTGATAATGATATTTTACTTACTATAACACAACAAAATTTAAGTGGAACAATTGGAACAGGTGATTTAACTATTGTTGATGCACAAGGAAACACATTATCAGACCCTACATTAAAAACAGCTGTTTCAGCTGGTAGTGGACAAGTTAGTGGTTCAATTACATTTAGTTCAACAGTTGGTGGTAACAAAACAAAGTTACCATTAACTGTAACAGTAACAAAAGATTCTTTAGAGGATAGTTTAAGAATATTTAAAGTAGAAGGTGGAACTGCAGGTTCAGATGGCTCAGATGGTGCCGCAGGAGCAGATGGTACTGATGGAGTTTCAGCTGTTTCAGCATTCCTTACTAATGAATCACATACATTCCCAGCAGATTCTGCAGGTTCAATCGCATCCTTTGTGGGTGGTTCAACGGATATGGAAGTGTTTGAAGGAATTACAAATGTAACTTCTAATTATACAATCTCATCATCAAGAGGATTGGGAGTTGTTGCATCAGATAGTGGTAAAACAGTTACCGTAAGTGCTTTAGGACACGATAGTGGTTCATTAACAATCACCGCTACTTCAGCGAGTGTATCACTTTCTAAAACGATGAGTTTAACCAAAGCAAGACAAGGTACAGCTGGTAGTGATGGTACATCGGCTAAGTTATTAGCGGGTTCATTAGATTCACAAGTATTCTCATTCCTAAGTGCAAGTGATAATACTTCAGACCCATCAGAAATCATATTCTCATTTAATCAACAAAATTTAAATGCAACAATTGGTAGTGGTGATATTACAATCTCAACCGCTGGTGGTAATGTTACTAACTTTGATTTTGATAACAATGATGTTAGTAGTGGTACTGGTGTTGTTAGTGGTAGTATCTCATTTGCTGGTGCATTGAATAGTGGTGGATTAAACTCTACTAAATCTAATTTACCTGTTACAATTACCGCAACAAAAAATGGGTTAAGTGATTCTATAAAAATATTTAAGGTTGAGGGTGGAACGGCAGGTTCTGATGGTTCTGATGGTTCAGACGGAGCTGCTGGAGCTGATGGAACATCTGCTGTTACGGCATTCTTAACAAACGATTCTCATACGTTACCATTAAGTTCATCAAATGCAATCATATCATTCACAGGAGCAAGTACTGATATAGAAGTATTTGAAGGTGTTACCAATAAAACATCAAATTATACGGTTTCTCAAACTAAACCATCTCACTTTACAACTACATTAAGTGGTAAAACATTAACAATTACAAGTGGTTCATTCCCACATACAGGCTCTATTGTACTAACTGCAACTTCTGCATCTGTAAGTTTGGCAAAAACAATGTCAATCTCTGTTGCAAGACAGGGTGATGATGGAACGGATGGACAAGATGGTGCAACTGCTAAATCATTATCTATTGTATCAGATTCTCAAACATTCGCATTTGATAATTCAGTAGATACAACAGCAACACCAACATCTATAGGGTTTACTGTTAATCAACAAAATTTAAGTGGTACGATTGCAACATCAGATATTACAATTACAAAAGCTGGTGGTTCTGCATTTACAACTCCAACATTAGGTGGTTCTGTAAGTAGTGGTACAGGTACTAGAACTTTCTCATTAGCATTCACATCATTTAGTAAAACTGATTTACCACTTAGTATTTCGGTATCTAAGGATTCATTAAGTGATTCTACAAAAATATTTAAAGTACAAGGTGGTGATACTGGTTCTGATGGTTCGGATGGTGCGGCAGGTTCAGATGGTGTTTCTGCAGTAACCGCATTCCTTACTAATGAATCTCATACATTTGCCGCAAACTTTAGTGGAAGTATTTCATCTTTTGTAGGTGGTAGTACTGATATGGAAGTATTTGAGGGTGTAACAAATGTAACTTCTAATTATACTATTTCATCTTCGAGAGGTCCTGGTGTAGTTGCATCTGATAGTGGAAACACAGTAACGGTTACGGCATTATCACATGATAGCGGAAGTTTAAATATTACCGCAACATCTGCAAGTGTTAGTTTAACTAAAACAATGAGTTTAGTTAAATCTCGACAAGGTGGGGTTGGGGCAACAGGTATACAAGGAGCCGCTGGTTCTGATTCTAAAACAGTATCATTGGTGGCCGCAAATAATGTTATTACATATAATGCGGCAGGTAGTTCACCTTCACCAAGTAGTACAATAACACTAACAGCAACATCACAAAACTTTACAAACGGATTCTTTAAATTTACAGGTGATGGAATATCTGATGAAGGTTCATATACAGATGGTAGTGGAGCAAACTCTGATACATTTAGTTTTTCAGTTCCATCCTCATATTTCTCAACTCCAAAATCAATTAGAGTTGGTGTTGCAGATGGAAATCAATCTGAATTAGCATTTGATACAGTTTCAATTGTAGCAGTTCAACCTGGTACAGATGGTTCACCTGGTTCACCTGGTTCTGATGGTACTTCTGCACTTACGGCATTCTTAACATCTGATGGTGATATAGTTCCTGCGGCAAACGATGGGACGGTTTCATCATTTGTTGGAAGTGGAACTGAAATGATAATCTTTCAAGGAGCTACTGATGTATCATCTGCATTTAATACTGTAACAAGAACAAACTCTACAGGTCTTTCATCCACATTAAGTGGTAAAACATTAACAATAACTGCAATGAATCACGATAGTGGTTCTGTTGTTATTACCGCAACTTCAGCAAGTGGTGACCCTGGTCAGGTACAAATATCTAAAACGTATTCAATTGGTAAATCCAAAGCAGGTGCAACTGGAGCTACAGGAGCCGCTGGTTCAAACGCAAAAACAATTGTAGTTGGAGCGGCATCTACAATATTTGTAAAAGCACAAAATGGTACAATAACTCCATCATCAATTGTTATTACAGCAAACGGACAAAACTTAACTCAAGCAGGTGCATTTAGTACAACTGCTGGAACATTATCCTCAACATCAGTATCAACATCAGGTGGTTCTACAACTGTAACAAGTGGTAACTTCTCAGATGGAATGGTTGTAACATACACCACACATGGTGATGATGGAAGTTTAACCGATAGTGTAACATTAAAACAATTAGATGAAGGTAGTGGTAATATAACCGCAATCTTAGATAACGAAGCCCACGTACTTCCAGCAAGTGCGGCTGGTGCTGTATCATCATATGCAAATAGTGGAACTACGATAAGATGTTTTGAAGGAGCTACCGAATTAACATTCGTTACAGGTACACCAGGTACTGGAGAATTTGGAGTATCAGTAGGTAACACTGCAAACATCACAGAAGGAAGTATAACAGATAGTGGAACATTCTGTACGATTGGAAATCATAGTGGTGCTGCTGATGGAACAGACCAATATGTAATTACATATACGATTAGTGGTAAAACATTAAATGGAACATCTTTCACAAGTTTCACTAAAACACAATCGTTAACAAAATCTAAAATTGGAGCGACGGGTGCAACAGGAGCTGCTGGAGCAGATAATCAAGATTTCAGTTTCCTTACAGGTTCAGTAAGTGAAGTTAATACAACAGGTGGTTTATCCGCAGGTTTATTAATGACTTCAAATGTATTTGGATTTCACAACGCAATAAGTGAAGGTGATGGAACAAATGCTACATTGGCAGATTTCACATCATTCTTAGATAGTGGTGGTAGTTTTTACTTAGGTGGAAATAGTAGTGGAGCAAGTAATCCAACTGATGGTTATTTCGCATGGAATAATACTGATAAATCATTATTGATTAGTGGTTCTAAAGCAAGAATAGATGTAGATAAATTTTTCGTAGGTAAATCAACTACACAATTCATTAGTGGTTCAAATGGTAACATAGAAATATCATCTTCTAAATTCCATATTAAACCTGATGGTGATATTATTGTAAAAAAGGTTACTGCCGATGATGGAACTATTGGTGGGTTTACATTAAGTTCAAACGCACTTACAGCAACTAATTTTGAATTAAATCCGAGTGGTAAACGAATAACTTTAGGTTCTGGAACAGATATTTTTATAGCAGATGGGGATGATGGAATCCAACTTGGACATGGTACTTTTGCAAGTGCTCCATTTAGTGTAACTAAAGCTGGTGCACTAAAAGCTACATCAGGAACTATTGGTGGGTTTTCATTAAGTAGTACTCAAATTAATTCCTCAAATAATAATTTAATACTAAAAGCATCAGGACAAGTTACAGCATCTACTTTATTATTAACTGGTGGTAAAGTTGCAGGAATGCCAGTTAGTTCGGATGAGATATCAGTAGGTGAGGTTCTTAAATTAAAAGATTCTGGTCAAATAACAGGTTCATCTGTATTATTTAGTGGTGGTAACATTGGTGGATTCCAATTAGAAGATAGTTCATTATATCAGGCAGATGTTAGTACATTTAACGCAAGTGGAAGCTTTAGATTACAAAAAGCGAGTGGAGATTTCGGAAGTGAATTACCACCATTTAGTAAACCACAAGATTATGGTGATAATAGTTTTTATATTGATAGTATTGTTACAAACCTACCTTTATCAAAATTTGATTTAATATTAAAAGAAGGAGCTATATTATCTGGTTCTAAACAAAACTTAGGTACAAATGATTTCTTTATATCATCATCATTGGATTACTATAATAATGGTAGTACTCACGCAATAGTTAAGAGTTATGATAAAGTAAGTGGATTAGTTACACTACAAGATGGATTCCGTTTAGGATATGGTGGTGGTAGAACATTTTCACAAAATACTCACTGGAATAGAGATGTTCATATCGTTACAGGAACAACTATTACGGCCGCAGCTCCACAAGCTGGTGGTGCATTCACTATTAATACATCTGCTGAATCAACAACAATACCTTTAGATGGTAAATTAGTTTCAGATTTAGTTTTAAGTTCTTCTGCAGAAATAAGAGCATTAGAAGGAACTATTGGAAACTTTAACATTACGGATAGTGGAATACAAACTAAAACTAATATTCCAAGATTAAATCTTTATCCTGATTATAGAGTTTACCTTACAGAAGATGGAGTAACACATGGTGGTTGGCCAACTAATTTAGTTTCTAATGATACTGCTGGGGATAATAATGGAACTCCATTAAAACTATATGTTCCTTCATTATTTGGTACTGAGGGATTAGAAATAAAAGAAACAAGACTACTAGCCAGTAGTTATAAAAACCAAAATGGTGGTAGACATTTAATTGTATCGTCCTCACAAAATAATATTAGAAACTTTGGATTAGCGACTAGTATATCTCAGTTTGAAACTGATAACACAAAACTTTTTATTAGAGATAAAGCAACATTAGATAGTCTCTCATTTAAAACAGGCTCATTCCCATTCCAAGATTTATCAGCTGATGAAATGGTAGGTTACATACCACATACATCAAACACATTTGGACAAAATGAAAGTTGGTATATAGAGTACTATGAAGATGGTGGAGTTGTACAGTCTGGCCAAACTAATTTTGAAAGTGCAAGAATAACATTTATGAGTGAATCTCTCACAATAAAAAATGATAAATGGCCACTATGGGCTCATTCTGCATCTTACATAGCTAATGTAGGGGGTGATGGCTCTGGGGTAGGAAAAGAATTTGGTGGAATAACATTTAATCCTGATTCTCTATCATTCACCCACTTAAATGATGAATTATCTTCGACTGGTTTACAAGGAGCAATACTTGTAGAAGGTGGTGGCCCAAAAGGAATCCATGCAGGAGATAGTACTTTAGGGATTTATCTTGCAGCTGTGGGTAGAAACGCAAAAGCAAACTATTGGGAAACACATAATTTAAGTAGAAATGTACATGGTGGTAACAGAAAATTCCCACAAGTTCCTGGTTTATCTTTACAAACACAGGTAACCTTAAATATGCCATTAATTAATCAGTTAACGGCATCTATAAGTGCTTCTGCTCTTACAAATGGCCAATCATACACATCTGCTCAATATTGGAATTCGATAGGAAACCAAAATGGTAGAAAGATGATTCAAGTTCTTACTGATTTCCCATTTGTGTATGTAGAATCTGCAGCTGCAGATGGACTTAATACAGATTTCATTACAGAAGTATTACATGATGGAATAAATCAGTTAACAGGATGGGATACTAATGATTGGGGAAATGGTTTTGGAATTAACGCTGATGGAACAACGGAATTAGAAGGTATTTCATTTCATAAAACTGCATCTGTTCACTTTATACCATACGGGCCAGTCACAGCTACTCAGACACCACCAATTATGACTTCTTTGACTAATTTGGTTGGGAGAGATACTAAATTCCCAATGTTTGTAACAGGAGCTGATGCACACTCTCAGGATACTAACTTTAATTCAGCAAATAAAGCAGGTTCAAATTCAGGGGTAAATCATTTAATGGTTTTAGATAAAGGATGGTATATAAATCCAATGGTTGATAAAGTACTTTCAAATAATGGAAATGCCGCATCATCACAAGGAATCTATCCTGATACAGGTTCATATGGTGCTGTTAGTGCACTAAATGACAAGAAAATAATCTATGGTGCAGAAGGTGAGCTCAGTTTAGCATCTTGGACTAGATTTGGTACAGTTGGAGCACAGACTTCGGTTAATAACCCATATATTGATGGATTAAATCACTCTTGGAGAGGATTACCATTAGAAATGCATGTTACACTTGTAAGTGGTTCATATACATTAGGTAGTAAAGCTGTAATTAAAAATGCTGTTACTCCACAAGATATTAATCTTAGAGGTGAAATTTCTGCCGTATCTCCAACTAGTATTATAGGTCTTGCAATGATAAATGCGGGTGGGGCAACAGAAATACCAAGTAGTGCAAATATATCGTCTGCAAACAATGGTCATAGAGCTACTAATAATGAAACGAACTTAAACTTTGCAATGAGTGGTAATAATAGTACCGCTCTAACTTTACCAAATACAGATATAAGTATTACAGATAGACTTAGTCCAAATGTACTTCAAACAAATGCAAGTGCAACATTCCAATCTAAATTCTTTAATGTATTTTCAGGTTCACAAGATTTCTCAACTCCAGTTAGAATTACTCATGCTGAAACAGCAAGATTTGGTGATGGTACAATTAGATTAGGTTCTACATCAGCATCATTCCATCCAGGTATTGCATTACAGATTAGTAGTAGTGGTGAAATATCATCTTCTAACTACATACAAAAGGTAGATGGAACAGTAACAGGTTCTAGAGTTAATTTCTTAGGGGGTAGAATCTCTGGTTCAGACATGTCTATTACTGCAAATGAATTTGAGTTTAAATCTCCTGCAGGAGTAGTTAAAGGTAATGAAACTACGTTTGAAATAAGTTCATCATTAATAAACTTAACTCCAAGAAGTTTAGATGTAAAAGGTAATATACAGGCTGAAAAAGTTTATGGACAAGATACATTCTTAGCAGGTAAGATTGTAGAAACAGGTGTTAAAAACCCAACTATTGCTAATGTTAAGTATAATTTACCATTTATAGAATCATATGCAACACAATCTACGGATGCTAGATTAACAGCTGGTAGTTTCTTATTTAGTGGTTCTTCAGGTACATTCTTAAACAATACAGGTTCTCAGATACTTGGTAATCACCAAACATTTACTTTGGGTGGCGGTTTAGAAACTACACCTCAGTACTTAGTACAAGTAGGTAATGATGGAGTTGGATATCCTGAAGAATTTAAAAGTTGGAAATCTATTAGTGGTGTAAATAATGATTATGTATTTGTTGCAAATTCAGATGCAATAACTGCGGCTCAGGCATCAGGTAGTTTACCAACACCACTAATTGGTAATCAATTAATATTAAACCATGCAACGAGTTCTAAAAAATTATTTAATTCATCTAATTTGGCAACCGCATCAAATGTATTCCAAACTATAGAAACCGATGTTATTGATATATTTGATGTTCTTGGTAGTGATAGAAGAAACGTACACTTACAATTTGCAATTAGAGGAACAATGCACCCACATACGGGCTCATTTAATGGGTTTAATCCTGAATATAAAGTAGAGGTTCTACAAACATCAGGTTCCGATGGAGTTACTGAAGTTGCATGGAGTAAAACAGTTAAAGATACTCAAGCTTCTAATTACAAATGGGCAATATGGGATATACCATTAACAGATATTGCAACTTATTACTCACAAAGTATTTTATACAATGCATCTACAGGTTCTAATCCAGATATTAATCCAAACTCACCATCTGCAGCAGGGATAAAATTAAAAATTAGTATGAGATATAGTGGCTCATCTGTTATGAGTACAAGATTAACAGAAGGTACTAGATTTGGAATGACTGGAAATAGTGCAAGTGGTTCTGCTAACTTAGGATTTGCTCTTACTGAAATGAGAATGGTAGAACCTGTTAGAGTTACATCATTAGATACTCAAACAGTTCACTTTAAAGATACCTATATGACTTGGGGTGAAACTCCACAGACAACTGCTCATTATGGTAACTTTGTTCCTGAGTTTACATCATCTGCAACAACGGCTAGTTTTGATTTAGGTTCACCAACTAAAAAGTGGGATGAAATATATCTAAACTTAAAACAAGATAATATTGTTTCTGCAAGTGGTGTAGAAAACAAATTTGTTAGAATGGATATTAATTCAGGTAAACTAACATTTACATCTGCATCCGCTGGTGGTGGTGGTGGTTCTTCATATTCTCACCCAACACATCCTGGTGATGATATCAGTATCGATACAGGTGCATTGACTGGAGCTACTGTAATTTCTGATTTAGATTTCAATGTAACAACCGATACTTCGGGCCACGTTACTGATGCAAACGGAACAGTTGCTACGAGAACACTAACTTTGGCAAACTTAGGATTTACAGGTGATACTGATGCCACAAATAACGCAGGTACTGTAACTGGAACTGGTGTAAGTGGTAGAGTAGCTGTTTGGAGTGGAACTTCAGCTCTTACAAATGACAGTGCACTGTTATATAATAGTTCTACCGATGTATTAAGTTCAGGTAAATTATCTCTGAATGGTGGAAGTGTTTCACAACCAACAGTATATTTTAGTGGAGACCCAGATACAGGATTATATTGGACATACTCACCTGCAGCAATGTATGTTACAACAGGTGGAGTTAAAAGAACTACATTCTCAACAACAGGAACAGACTTCGTAGGTTCAGTAACAGGAAGTACTTTCCAAGCAACATCTGGTGGTAATATAGCTTTAGGTAGTGTAAGTGGTATTACTAGACTACAAACTAATGGAAGTAATCAACTTAGGTTTTTAAGTAGTGGTGATTCACAAATGGCAATAATGGATGCAACTGCAACTTCATTTAATGGAAATATAAGTGGTTCAAACGCATTAATAACAGGCCATATACTTCTTACAGATGGTAATACAAAACTTGCAGAAGGTAATAATGATTCTTTAAGAATTACAACTGATAGTGGTTATACAGAAATAGGTTCACAAAATTCATCTTGGAGTCATTTTTATACCGATAGAGCTAGTTTTTACTTCGGTAAACGAATAACTGTTGACGAAGGTCTTGTTCAATCATACAATGAAGATTTAGTATTAAGACGAGGATATAGTAATGATAATGATTCTCATACTATAGCGACAACTGGTCAGATATTTAAAACAGGTGGAAGTACTACTTTAACATTAAATAGTAGTGCAAGCTTTACAGGTGATTTAGAAGCACCAGGAATATATGTTGGTTCTACAAACACAAGTTATGATTTTTACAATAATGGTACAACTTATTTAAATGGAGCTACCACAATAGATGCTAACACTCAAATCAATGGAACTTTAGCAATAACTGGTATCACAAATGTATCATCATCAATTGCAACTGCAATCGCAGGTGCTGGTGGTGGTAGTGGTACGATAACAGGTAATGGTGCAGCTAATAGAGTTGCTTATTATGATGGAACTACATCATTATCAAATGAATCAGCCTTTACTTACACAGCAGCATCAAATAAATTAAATGTAGGTAATATTGCATTAGAGGCTGGTTCAACAACAGCACCTTCAATATACTTTAGTGGACAATCAAATACAGGTTTATATTTTACATACTCACCCGAACAGATGTACGCTACCGTTAATGGTACTACTGTAGCACAATGGATGTCGACTGGATATAAAGTTGTAGGTGGTGCATTAGGTGTAAATGTAGACCCATCATCAACTGATGGTAGAATTGATGCTAGTAACGATATTGTTGCATACTCTACTTCAGATGAGAGATTAAAAGAAAATGTTAAAACCATTGATAGTTCTTTATCTAAAGTTTTACAAATCAGAGGTGTTGAATTTGATTGGAAACCATTAACCGAAGAAGAAAAGAAAACTATACATGGAAACGAAGGACATGATGTAGGGGTTATCGCACAAGAGATAGAAAAAGTACTACCAGAGGTGGTTACTGAAAGAGAAAACGGATACAAAGCCGTTAAGTACGAAAAGATAGTTCCACTACTAATTGAAGCTATAAAAGAACAATCAGATACGATTGAAAAATTAACCGAAAGAATTAATAAATTAGAAAAAGGTTCTAATAATTAATTAAACTATATTTATTACTATGGGAAAACTAATTAAAGAGTGGGTTAAGGGAATCTTAACTGAAGGAATAGAAAAAAAGGTAGTAGTTTACGCTGGTAGATTTCAACCCTTTCATAAAGGACATTATTTAACTTATTCACACTTAGTAAGTAAGTTCGGTAAAGATAATGTATATATTGGTACATCTAATAAAACCGATAATATCAAATCTCCTTTTAAGTTTAAAGAAAAGAAAATGATTATGACAAAGATGTTTGGAGTTCCATCATCTAAAATTGTTCAAATCAAAAACCCATATGCTCCCAAAGAAATTATAGGTAAGTTTGATAAAGATAAAACGGCATTTATTACTGTTGTTGGTGAAAAGGATAGATATAGATTAAAAGGTAAATACTTTGAACCATATCATCCTGATAAAATCCAACAAGGATACGAAGAAAAGGGATATGTTTATGTAGCACCAGCACAAGGTGGTGGAATTAGTGGAACTGAAGTTAGAAAGTTATTATCATTTGGTAGTGATGATTCTAAAAAGAAAGGTTTCAAAAAAGCATATGATGGAAAGTTCAATCCAAAGATATATAAATTTATAACTGATAGATTAGGTAAGATATCTACTAAGATGGAAAGATTTTTATCTACATTTGATATGTTAGAACTCATTAAAGAAGCTAGTATGTATTATGCTGATGCAGGAGAACCTGATTCAGGATATCTTCCTGGTGGTACTAAAAGAAAACTAGGAACGTATGCTGGTAAACCCGACCCCTGGTTTGATAGAGGTGGGTATGAACAACTTCACTTTCCAGAAGCAGATAATATTTACTCATCTGATTCAGAAAATTCAGATAAAACAGCATTTTCAGTTGTAAAAAGAGTAGAACCTAACAAAGCATTAAAAGAACCAATTGAAACAGATGATTTTATCACAACAGGTATTGGTTCTAAGGGTGAAAACTTAATAAATATAGATGAATCAAATTCAACTGGTGTTGGAATTGGTGGTAACTCACAAGGTGTTGATGATGGGCCAGGATTTTCTTATGGTAATTCAAAATCATATAAAGCAGTAGGTGATGAAACCGCAAAAAGATTAGGATGGCAAGTAGTTGATTACATCTTAAATGATGATAGTGATACTATATTCGCAGATGATGATAGAAGTATAGATGATAAATACCCAGTATCTTACTTCCCATCAGGTATTGATGGATTAGATGCGGCATCACAAAGATATATTGATTTAAAAGGTACTAAAGCATACAAAGCTTGGGCTGATAAAATTACAGGTGTAGCTACATCTGTTGGATATAAGTTAATTGATTTCTTAGGTGCAGAAGAATCTATCGATGATACGAAAGATGCAGCTGTAACAGCACCATCACCAGAAGAAAGATTAAAAGATGGTGATGATGAAAAAACTAAGATTCATGAAGGATTGATTACTGAAGGTGGAGCATATGGACATATGGCTCATCCATTCGATACACAAATGAATCTAACTTTTGGTGATTTAAAAACAATCATCTCAAACGCATTAAATGGTAAGTTGGAATTCGCTAGAGAAAAAACAGATGGACAAGCACTTGCTATTAGTTATAGAGATGATAAAGGTTTAATCGCTGCTCGTAATGGTGGACACCTAAAGAATAGTGGTGAAAATGCATTGGATATTAGTGGAGTGGCTTCTAAGTTTCAAGGTAGAGGTGGATTAACCGATGCATACAATTTCGCTATGCAAGATTTATCAACAGCAATCAAATCATTATCAAAAGCACAAAGAGATAAGATATTCAATCAAGGTTCATCCTTTATGAATATAGAAGTTATATTCCCAACATCAGTAAATGTAATTCCTTATGGACAACCACTATTGGTCTTTCATGGAACAATGCAATATAATATGGATGGAAAAGCAATTGGAGCCGATACATCAGCAGCAAGAATCTTAGCTGGAATGATTAAACAAATTAATCAGGATGTTCAAAACAATTATACAATCAAAGGACCACCTGTAGTTAAGTTACCACAATCTACGGAACTTTCAAAGAAACAAGGAAAATATTATTCGGCACTAAACAAAATCCAAAAAGAATTTAAACTAAAAGATTCAAATGGTGTTGCTGATTACCATCAAGCATGGTGGGAACAATATGTTGATAAGAATTCACCAGCCACATTAGATAACAAAACCAAAATGGGATTAGTTAAACGATGGGCATTCTTTGATAACTCATTTAGATTAAACAAAAAGAATATTTCAGATTCCAAAGTATTAGCTTGGGCAACCAAAACAGATAAGCAGGATAAAGCAAAGATATCTAAACAAAACCTTAGAAAGTTTGAAGATATATTCTTAGGTGTTGGAGCAGATGTACTTTCATTTATGAGCTCAGCATTAACAGTTAATCCTGATGAAGCACTTAGAACTATGAAATCTGAATTAGATAAAACTGTAAAAGCAGTTCAGAAAAGTGGTGATGTTAAGAAGATTGAAAAATTAAGAATGGAATTAGAAAGATTGGCCGCAGTAGGTGGTAAAGATAAGATTGTACCAAACGAAGGAATTGTGTTTTCATATAAAGGTGGAACATATAAATTAACTGGTACTTTTGCATCATTGAACCAAATATTGGGATTAATGTATTTTTAAAATAATTTCCATATTTATATAAAAAATAAGTTATGTCTAAATTAAAGAATATTAAAGCAGTAAAAGAGATGTTGGGTGGTGAACACAAAACCCAAACAAAGAAAACAATCTCATTTACTGATAAAGTTATTGAAAGAAGAGCAGTTGGTGAAACTTGGACTGATGATAAAGGTCAGAAGTGGGAACAACGAAAAGGTTACAAAGTTAAAGTTGGAAAACTATCAGAACTCAGAACAGAGTTAAGAGGGTTTCCAAATTGTAATAGAGAAAATAGTTCTTGTAATTGTACTGAACCAGGTACAGCTGATTTAAAAATGAAAGCTATACATGGTATGTGTTTAAATTGTGTTATAGAAATGGAACACAAATTAAAGTTAGAAGGCAAATATGAGGAATATGAAAGAAAGAAATTATTAGCTAACGCTGAGGCTTGGTTAAAACAAGCAGAAATAGAAAAAGAAGTTTTAAAAACAACTCTAAAAGCTTCATTCGTAAATGAAGATGGTTCTATTGAAGAATGGGCCGAAGGAATGACTGAAGATGAGTTGGTTAAAAAGATTGATAATGATTTTACAAAGTTTAAAAAGGACTTTATAGGAAAACTTAAAAATGAACAAACATCAGATTAAAGAATTTTTAGAAGAATCATTTAAATCGTATTCATCAAATGGAACAACCTCAACATTATGTGTTGAGTTTGCTTTATCTGATTTATACGAACACCTTTGCACAGAAAATCTAATGAATGAAGATTTAAGAAAGTGGTTAGGTAAAGGAAAAACAGGCTCAACCTCAGGTGGTGGATGGGATAGATACGGAAGCGATGGTCAGAAGTTAGGTAAATGTGGTGATGGTAAAAAGGGTGGTGCATACGCCGCTTGTTTATCACAAGAAAAAGCCAATAAGTTAGGACCGAAGGGTAGAGCTGCATTTGTAAGAAGGAAAAGAGCAGACCAAAAGAAAAGTGGTGATTCTAAAAAAGGTGGAAATAGAACTAAAGGTAAAAGACCTACAAATAGTAAAACAGGGGCATAATAATGAATCTAAGAAAATTTATAAATCAATACATTAAAGAGGTAACTCACTCATATGAATATGAAGATATGTCAAATGAAGATGAGAACGATAAAGAAGATTTCAGAATCGGAAATTATCACACAAAATATTTCCACGTTTGTCCTGGTGCATCATCATTATATATGGATATAGAATCCAAAGGTGTTGATATGGATATGGCTGAAAGAAGTGCAAGATTACATGATGTACTTTTCTTTGTAGAAGAACACATTCAGAGAGATGGTTACAAACCTGAAAAAGATTACATAATGGTAGCTAAGAATCTACAAAAAAACATTATGAAGATGGCAAAAATGATGGGATTAGAAAAAGAACATCACTATATTCAAGGGCATGTTGATATAATCATCAAAACTGTTAAAGGTAAAAAGTTAGAAGAAAGAGTAATCGAACTTACTGAGAAAAATACACCTACAAATCCATCTAAATGGTCTTACTATAAATCACAAGCAAAGAAGAAGTTCGATGTATATCCATCAGCATACGCAAACGCATGGGCGGCAAAACAATATAAAGCAGCAGGTGGTGGATGGAGAACTACAAAAGAAAACATTGATGAAGCCATAAAAGGAATGAACAGAAAAACGGGTGAGATGTTTGGAGTTGTCGTTGGTTCTGATAAGAAAAACAAAGAAGGAAATTTTGAACTAACCATAAGAGTTTCTTATAGTTCAAGAATATCTGCTTATAAACTTACCTTCAATAGTAACAATGAACTTATTAATTTTTTAGATTACGGATATTCAATGGATGGTTCTTTACCTGATATGAAAGGTAGTGGAAGTGGAAAAAGTATTAGACCAGATAAAAAACAAACAATTAAATTTATTGCTAAACTTACTTCACCTGCATTTGCAAATAAAATTTACAAACATCTTCAACAGGTAAACGAAGCAACATTCGTACCAAATTCAGGTACTATGAGTGGTGGTGTTTTAAGATTAGATAACAGAAAGTATCAATTAAAAAAAGATATTAAAAATGTAAAGATTGGTAATTACATAGTAACATTACCTAAAGGAACTATTCTATATAACATAGCAGGTGGTTTATTCGCAGACCATAAATCTTTAGAACAATATGAAACTAGAAATCAAAGATACTTCAAAAAATCTACATTCAGAGGAATTCAGGTTACACAAAAAACAGATACGATAAAAGATATTGATAAAAGCTCTAAAGTATTAGAATCACTTGATGAACGTAAATCTATGGATATGAAAAAAAGATTAAAGGTTTACGATAAACTCAAAAAAGGTGATAAGATTACGATTAAGTATGGTTCATCAATGAGAGGTGGAGTT
>Ga0315330_10000985_pt1 | contig 18778 bp, 16 predicted proteins | sample M140m34915metaG_FD_203453 | JGI IMG/M metagenome (GOLD analysis project Ga0315330, IMG submission 203453) | Ammonia-oxidizing marine archaeal communities from Monterey Bay, California, United States - M1 40m 34915 | ecosystem: Environmental > Aquatic > Marine > Intertidal zone | place: USA...
AAATATGGCAACCCAACGTTGAAAAGAATATATGGGGATTGGACAAGACCTGGATTGAACAAATGGAAGAATCTATTATTGGAAAATGCCATAACACCCATACAGCAATATGGATATACAACGGGCAAAAATGCAACTGATTCTGCAATGATCATTGACGCCATGGACATACTCTACAGTGATATAGTAGATGGCTTTTGCCTTGTTTCCAGTGATAGTGATTTTACTAAATTGGCTACAAGATTGAGAGAGGCGGGGATGTTGGTAATCGGAATTGGAGAGAAGAAAACACCAAATCCATTCATAGTTGCATGTGATAAGTTTATTTACATTGAGATTCTCAAGAAACTATCCGAAGATAAAACTGATACAAAAGAGTCTATTGAAACTTCCGTCGATAAAATCACCAACAAAGAGATCAATTTGATTTCCTCTTCCATTAATGATTTATCAGATGAGGAAGGTTGGGCATTTCTCGGAGACGTTGGAAGTTTGATTCAAAAAAAACGACGCAATTTTGACTCCAGGAATTATGGATTTGAAAAGCTCACACCTATGATTAAATCAATTGGCGTGTTTGAAATTGAACAACGCGAAAACTCAAAAAGCAGACATAAATTAATCTTTGTAAGGAAGAAAAAACCATAATCAACAAAGACTATCCGTGCTTTTCTCTTCTGAATAAAGAAAGCCTCTTGATTTCTCAAGAGACTTTCTTTGTAGACATTCTGGAGAACAGGTAGAAGTTCAAATTGAAAGGTTGATAAACTATCATAAGCCTCATTCATAGATTTCTTTAAAGGAATGTTCAGAAAACTCCGAACATATGTTTGAAATCATGTGCGATTACAAAAATCCGTTGCTTCCAGTATATTCTTATCAAGACAAAATCTAAATGTCAAAATAAATAATGGACATGTGTTCGATCGCCATTCTCTGCGCCCCAATGTGATTGAATAAATTAGCTCTGTTTTTTCCAAGGCTTTTAATATTCCTAAATTTTCAATATTGCCATCTCTGGCGGTATATTTTTTCTAAACTCTGGTATTTTTTTTTCGTCTACACAATTATATTTGCTGCGTTATTTATAATTAGTCTAAATAAAAATAAGATGAAAAGAAAAGTACTTTTATTAACACCAGCTCTTCTAATGACGTTAGCTTGTGAACGTCATACTGATCCAGAAGTAATGGCACCTGCGTCATATTCGTTTGAGCGTAACGGCGCAAATACTGTGTTTTACGACGGTCAATCGGAACGCCTCGCAATGGGAGGAGAATTTGGATCCGCACTTAAAGATGATTCTAAAAGTGCAATCGATCTCGCCGAGCTATATGCTAATCAGGACGCAAACGGTAACGATGTTGATCCATTTGCAAACCCTGTGTTAAATGCTTCAACTAAAAGTTTGCGATCAAAAACCGCAGGCTCATACCTCTATTTCAGCTCAAATGCATCTGAATCAGCACAAATCAAAGCTGACTTTGACGGTTGGATTCAAGCACAAGCAAATGACGTTTTTACAAACTTTAGCACAGTAGCAGCAATTGGAACGGCAGGTCAAATCGCCGACGGTTCTAGCGTTAGGTATGTTAATTCATTAGGATTAGAATACGATCAAGCCATTATTAAAGGTCTAATTGGAGCGGTAATGACGGATCAAATGTTAAATAACTATCTAGATCCAGGAGTTCTCGATGCCGGTGCGAACATAGTAGATAACGATAACGGGGTTCTTTATACAGACAAGAACTACACGACTATGGAGCACAAATGGGACGAAGGTTATGGATATTTATTCGGCGGTGCTTTAGATGGTGCGAATCCGTTGAGCTCACTCGGTAGTGATGACTCTTTCTTAAACAAATATTTCGGGAAAGTTTCATCCGATAGCGATTTCAGCTCTATTGCTCAAGATACATATGACGCCTTAAAGTTAGGCCGAGCTGCAATCGTGGCCGGCAATTACACAGTTCGTGATGAACAAGCAGATCTAGTTCGTGATTTGGTAAGTAAAGTTATTGGTATTCGTTCAGTGTATTACCTTGAAGCAGGGGCTACAGCACTTGATGGTGGTGATATGGGTGGTGCATTTCACGATTTAAGCGAAGGGTTTGGCTTTATCTACAGCCTACAATTCACACATAATCCAAACACTAACGCACCCTACTTTAGTCGTAATGAGGTTAATGATATGTTAGATGACCTCATGAACGCTTCCGGGAATGGCTTTTGGGATGTTTCTACAACGGATTTGAGAACCATTTCGACTGATATCGCTTCACGTTTTGATTTTACAGTAAACGAAGTGACAAACTAAAATGACCAATAAACCATGTTTATTCGCCTGTTTTTCTGTTAAACGTAGAAGTATAAGCGGGTGTTTTGGAGTACTCCTTTTTGGGGTACTCCTTGTCACTTCTAGTTGTGAAACAAATCAAAATGACTTAGACAACTGGGACCGTTCGGCCATGCTTTCGCATTGGTCCAATGAAATCATAGTACCCGCTTGGAACCAATTTGCTAATACCTCATTAGAAGCGGTACATGCTGCAGATACTTTCGCATTAAGACTTGACTCTACTCATTTCGAAATTCTACGCTCGAAATACAAAACTGCCTATGGTAGTTGGCAAAAAATAAGTCTCTTTGAGATTGGACCTGGAGAGCAGCTTAACATTCGACTGCGTTGCAATACTTATCCAACTGACACGACCATCGTTAAGGGTTCTTCAGAAACTTTTATGTCTAATAATCCACCTAATTTACTACTCCCATCTACATTTACGCAACAAGGTTTTCCTGCACTTGATTATCTTTTATTTGCCAAGGGGAGTATCAAAAAACAGCTTGAATACTATAGCATTCACCCAGAAGTAGTGGGTTATATTCAAATGCTTTTTTCGAATATTGCGCTTTTAGGTAATGAAGTTTATACTGACTGGACTTCTGGCTACAAAACCATCTTTGTACAAGCCGATGGTTCCTCTGCAACTGCATCGGTAAACAAAATGGCTAACGATTTTATTTTTCATTACGAAAAAGAGTTGCGAGCAGGTAAAGTAGGTATTCCCGCAGGTATATTTAGTGTTAACACGCTACCGCAAAATGTGGAATCGATATACCATCCCGAATTTTCTAACGAACTCTTTCAAGTTAGTTTTAACGCGCATGTAAATTTCTTTAATGGATATAGCTTTGACGGTTTGAGCCAAGGACCGAGCTTTTCAGAATACTTAGATCATTTAGCGGCCACAGAAGATACTATACCATTATCGGATGCAGTCAATCAACAGTTTGATGAAACTCAGACGGCATTAAATACAATTTCGGAAAGCTTTAAGGCAACAGTAGAAAACGATGTATTTGCCTTGTTGGCTTTATACGATGAGCTACAGAGAAATACCATCCGTATAAAGACAGAGGTAATGCAAGTATTGAACGTAAAAATTGATTATGTAGATGCCGACGGCGATTAGAGAATTCTTCCACGAAATAAATAAATCCACAGAAGCCGCTCCTTTAGCGGCTTTTCGTGTTTTGTTTGGATTTTTGATTGCTCTTTCAATCATTCGTTTCTTGGCTTATGGTTGGGTCGAAAAGTTATATCTCGCCCCGACTTTTCAATTCACTTATCTAGGTTTTTCATGGGTCAAGCCTCTAGGTCCTTTGACTTATGTTATCTTTTTTGTGTGCTTTATTAGTGCCGCTGGTGTGGCTCTTGGCTACAGGTATAAATTAAGTGCTATTACCCTCTTCTTATCCTTTACCTATATCGAGGCAATGGATAAAACTACTTATCTAAATCATTACTATTTCATCAGCGTAGTGTCACTACTGCTCTGTTTTTTACCTGCCAATGCAGATTTTAGTTTAGATGTTAATCAAAGGAGAGTTTGTAGACAATATGTTCCTGTTTGGTCCATACTCAGTCTCAAGATGTTTGTGGGAATTGTTTACTTCTATGCCGGTTTAGCCAAGCTAAATACGGATTGGCTCCTTGAAGCTCAACCCCTTTCTATATGGCTGTCTACGAAAACCGATATACCGATTATTGGAAATCTTTTTGAATACACCTGGCTTCATTATCTGTTTTCATGGGGAGGCGCTCTTTATGATCTCAGCATACCGTTCTTGCTCTTAAATAAACGCACTCGTAACATTGCGTTTTTACTGGTCATAGCTTTTCACGTCATGACCCGTATATTATTTCCTATTGGCATGTTTCCTTGGATTATGATCGCTGCTGCCACAGTATTTTTCGCTAGCGATATGCTAAAAAATATTCTTACAAAAACTTTCAATTTTCTTAAATCAAAAGAATCGATAAACGATGCCTCCAGCCATTACCTTAGTAAGGTCCTAGTAGGGATTTTAATTATCAGTCAGATCGCATTACCATGGCGGTATCTTATGTATCCCGGAGAACTTTTCTGGCACGAACAAGGGTTTAGATTTTCTTGGCGCGTAATGGTTATGGAGAAACAGGGTTATACCACGTTTCGAGTAGTCGACAAAAACAACGGGGAACACTGGACCGTTAAAAATGAAGACTTTCTAACCAATTTTCAAGAGAAGCAAATGGCTTTCCAGCCCGACTTTATTTTAGAATATGCTCACCACCTTGCGGAATATTACAAAATCAATCACAACCGAAATATTGCTGTATACGCCGACTCCTACGTGAGTTTGAATGGCAGAAGCACTAAACGCTTTGTAGATCCCACGATAGATTTAACCACAAGATCCAGAAACTTATTACCGATAGATTGGTTATTGCCGTTTAACGATATTATTCATGGGATTTAAAAGATTCATTTTACTCCTTTTTCTACCTGTAACGACCTATGGTCAATCTACAGACACTACTCGCGTTATTCTGAACGAAATAGAAGTGAAAGAGAAAAAGTTGAGTGCACGCTCCTCATTGAAAAGTGTCGAAGACATGAATATTTACGCTGGAAAAAAAAGTGAAGTCGTATCCTTAGATCAATTAGTCTTAAACAAAGGAGCGAATACCACAAGGCAACTTTTCGCTGGGATAACCGGACTGACCATTTTCGAAAATGACGATGCCGGTTTGCAACTTTCAGTAGGTTCAAGAGGGCTTGACCCAAATAGATCATCAAATTTTAATACGCGTCAAAACGGCTACGATATAAGCGCAGACCCTTTGGGTTATCCAGAATCTTATTACACGCCTACAAGTGATGGTATCGAACGCATAGAAGTTATAAGAGGAGCGGCAAGTTTACAATACGGTTCCCAATTCGGGGGTTTACTCAATTTCCGAATGAAGGGACCTGAAAAAGACGTTTTATGGTCGATTGAAAATAGCTCCACAATAGGCTCTTATGGGTTACGCACAAATTTTACGAGTGCAACACTGAGAAAAGGGCCGGTTAGCGCCTACGGCTATTTCAATAATCGTAAATCGCAAGGCTTTAGGCCAAATAGTGCATTTAATGCAAATCACAGTTTCATACAGATAAACTTTACCCCTAACGAAGCCCATAAGTTTACATTTGAACACACTTATCTTTATTACTTGGCTCAGCAGCCTGGGGGTCTTACAGACGATATACTAAAAAGTGATCCTTTCTTTTCCAACCGTAGTCGCAATTTCTTCCGCGTGAATTGGAATTTATTGCACGGGAATTGGACCTATTCACCAGATGTAAAAACAACAATTAAAGTCAGTGCTACTGTATTGGAAGCAAACAGATTTAGTCTAGGGTTCAGAGGTATTCCAAGCATGATTAACTTAAATCCAATAATAACTGTTGATGAACAGAACACCGACGGCTCATTCGTTTATGAACGTGATTTAATTGCTGGCCAATTCAGTAATCGGACCGCAGAGGCGAAAGTTCTTCGACGTTATCGATACTACGATCTGCCCCGCGTACTACTTTTTGGCATCAAGGCCTTTCAGTCGCTAAATCTTAGTGAACAAGGACCGGGAAGCAAGGGTAAAAACGCAGATTTCAGCTTTCGCTGGCAAGAGTTTAGTGATTATCCAAATCAAAGCTCATTCACTTTTCCTAATCTGAATTTGGCAGCTTTCATGGAGCATATCTTTTTCTTAGAAAATGGATGGAGCATCACTCCAGGCATGCGTATTGAACATATTCGCACTAAGGCCAAAGGCTCTTACACGAATATTGTTTTTGATAACGCAGGAAATGTAATCGACAGAAGCGAGCTCTATGACGACTTTAGCTTTTCAAGAGGGTTTGCGCTAATCGGAATTGGTATTTCTAAAAAAGAGAAGAATAAAGAGAAGTATTTTAATTGGAGTCAGAATTACCGTTCTGTCACCTTTGCGGACATCAGAACCGTCAATCCTACCTTCATAATCGACCCCGAAATCAAGGATGAGAAAGGTTGGACTAGCGACTGGGGTACACGAGGCAATAAAGGTCCTTGGGGGTATGACGCCAACTTATTCACCTTGTACTATGCAAATAGGATTGGTATCGTTTTTAATAATAGAGCCCAGCGTGTTCGAAAGAATATTGGCGCTGCTCTAATGTATGGTGTAGAAAGCTTTATTTCCTACGACCTGACTTCCGTGGGCCAAAGCAAATGGAAAATAAACCTATGGACTAATACAGCTATTACTGGTTCTAATTACATCCAAAGTGATGTGCCAAATGTCCAAGGTAAGCGTGTAGAATTTGTACCGTTATTGAATCTAAAGACTGGAGCCACAGTAAAGAGTGAAAAATGGAGTTTTAACCTACAGGTAAGTGCACTGACTGAACAGTTTACTGATGTTGAGAATAGCGAGGTCGCTCAACCAGGTGATCTTCGTGACGGTATTTTAGGTCCAATACCTGCTTACAATGTCATAGACCTTAGTGGTGCATACACCCCAAAATGGGGGGCTATTGACTACGGAATAAATAATCTATTCAACTCAACATATTTTACTCGTAGAGCTCTAGGATATCCGGGACCGGGTATCATACCTTCAGCACCAATGAATATTTATTTGGGGCTTCGAATAAAATTGGATGATAAGACTAAAATTTAGCTATGCTCTGAAGTATAATTAATCCCGGTGAACTAATTATATTTTCAAATTGTAACCTGAAGAATATACATCAGCAACGCCTACCTTCCCCAAATAATTTCCAGCTAAATACATGCCGTCGGGCAATTGTGCAAAGAGCTCCTTTTTCCATTGTTCAAAGCCTATATGTGATTGCGGAATAGCCTGTTTCCAATGATGTGTGTGCAAAAGCTGACGAGGATGATTTCCTAGAATCGTGTTTAATTCTTTTTGAATTGATTCACCACCTGAAGCCTTGTGAAAAACTGTCATATTTCGTATGCCTGCGGGCGCACGTCCTTTAAAAATCGAGCTAGTAAACAAGACCCCTTTGACTTTCATGTTCAAAGACGACGGTACCAAGATCCCAAAACCGTCGAATACCTTTTGGCGACGCTCTTCGGCGAAATGACTTACAGAAAGTTCTTCATATTTCAGCTGCCCCAAGATGTTTTTCAACTCTCCGTCTAATAATTCTGCAAGGACGTAAACAGGTAATGTGCTGATCAATTCCTCACAGTAAAAATTTCCCCGATTTGTTTGAACTAAGAAGCCCGAGGATATCTTTTCTATCTTTTGGACTTTGGTCTCTAGAAGTAGTTGATCTGTGTATTTTTGAGCAAAGGCCTCTCCTATCTTAGTAAAACCACCTTCCACGCTGATTATTTTGCGAGGCATCGGCGGATCTTTTAGCAGCGTACGCAACATGGATCCATTTTGTTGCTCGCCTACTTTAAACTTTTTTAAAATAGTTGCGGCGCTCAAATAGTGAATGTCTCCACCGTAAATACCGCCCAATACTGGTTCAACCAATTTCTCTGTAGCCTCCCATCCGATTCGTCTCGATAAAAAAGAAGCTACCGATTCATCCTCAACATTCCCTCTTTTTCGGAAGGGCTCAATGCCAATTCTCAACTTCCCCATCAAACTTAACCAAGAAGCACCTATGATGTCCCTCAATCCGCCTACTGAAACCACTTTTTTATCGTGAAAGAGGTATCGTTTTTTACTCAGCGCATTGGCTTTCAAAATTTTATCCTCTAGACCGATATGGGATAAAAACTGTTCAAAATCTTCCGAAGATGCGCAGCTGTTAGCACCAATATCGAGGGTGTGTCCATGAATTTCAAGAGAACGTAAAGTCCCTCCGGGCGCTGATGCGGCCTCAAGCACCAAAAATTCCCTGCCCTGCTTACTAGCCATTTGAGCGGCACCCATTCCTGAAATACCACCGCCCAAGATGAGTATGGGAACGTGCCTTACGCCTTCCATTCGTCGATCCACTTTCCTAACAATGCAGACCAATCATCGCGGTCATTCAAACAGGCAATGGGCTTAAATTGCTCACCGCCATTATGCAAAAAACTCTCCTTTCCCTCCTCACTAATCTCCTCGAGGGTCTCCAAACAGTCACTGACAAAGGCTGGACAAGCTACCGCTAATTTCATTTTGCCCTCGTCGGCTAATTCCTCAAAACGCTGCGCCGTATATGGCTGTATCCAAGGGTCGCGACCTAATCGGCTCTGGTAAGAAGTTTCATATGTACCTTCCTCTAAACCAAGTTCTGCCGCTAACAGCTTCGTGGTCATCATAGTCTGGTGCTTGTAGCAAACTGTATGCGCCGCCGAAGCGACATTACAACAGTCCTTTACCTTGAAACAATGCTGCCCCGTGCAGTCGCTCTTTTTAACATGACGTACGGGAATACCATGGTAACTAAAAAGTAAATGATAATCGTCAGGCAAAGCTTCATTTATGCTGGCACCCAGCACTTTTATATAATCCGCATCATTATACCAAGGCTCCTTAAAAGTCAATTTTAATTCTGGGAAATTCTTAGCAGCCACTTCCTTAACGCGGTCCACAACGGTCTCGTAGCTGCTCATGGCAAAATGCGGATACAACGGAACTACATAGAGCTCCTCAAGATCAGGAACCTCCTCCGTTATAACTTTTAGCATCTGTTGGATACTAGGCTCTGCATAGCGCATAGCCAGATAAGTCGGGATCTTCGTTCGTTTTCTTACTTTCGAGATTAAGCGTTGAGACAAGACGATTAGGGGCGAACCTTCGTCCCACCAAATTGTCTTATACGCTTCGGCACTCTTTTTTGGTCGAGTGTTCAAAATGATTCCTTTCACCAAAAGGGTGCGTGCCCATTTTGGGAAATCAATCACGTGATCGTCCATTAAAAATTCACCTAGATATTTTTTGACATCCTTGATATCTGTGCTCTTTGGTGAACCCAGATTGATCAATACTGCTGCTTTTTTCATAGCTGCTGCAAATACTTCTTTGGAGTAATTTGATACTTCTTCTTGAAGGCGGTTATAAAATGTGACGGGTTTCCGTAACCCAGTGCATATGCAACTTCACTGACTTGATAATTACGAGAATCTAACAAGGCCTTGGCAGAATTCATCTTATAATCAAGGATAAATCCACCCACGGTATTCCCATACATTTCCTTAAATCCCGATTTCAGTTTGTATTCGCTAATGCCAATCTCTAAGGCTAATTCCGCTATGCTAGGCGGCTGCGTCATCCGTTTTATTAATTCGTTCTTAGCTGATTTTATTTGCGTTCTCGTCTTTTCATCTCTTAAGAACGGACATGCTTCCATATCCTCTGGTCTACGGTTAAAATGAAGAGCCAAAACTTCAAGCAATTTACCCTTTGCAAAAATTTTACGGGATGCAGCGCTCAAATCGTTGGTAAACAAACTCTCTAAAGCCCATTTCACTGCTGCACTATATTCACGTTCATTGTATAAAAGCTTAGCGGCATTCTCACCATTTAAAAACGTCAATACCTCTGCCTCATCAACAAACAAAGAGTGTAGCTTGTCCACCGTCGTGTACGCCGCCACCCATTTTGAACCAAGATCAGGAATCATATCAAAGATTAATTTCTTCTGGGGATTGTACATGAAAAAATAATGACCGGACTGCAATTGCTTTTGGTAATGTGGGCTGAAATTGAAACCCAATTGGCCCTCCAAGCAGAAATAGAACTGGATAATTCTAGAGGGCACCTCGCATTGTACAGCACGCACTTCATTACTTTCTTGATCTAATCCCGTGTACAGGGATAATCCATTTTCGGCGAATTCATATACAAAACTTCGTTCAGCGGTATTTTGAGCAAGATTAATGTCGTTTATCGTCATTTTAAATATAATAGCAGTCAAATATAAAGCGAGAAAATGCGCGTTACGCGGAGATTAACTACCGCCGTTAGTATTTTAACGTTTAGCGATATATTTTTGTTCTGTCCAGTTCTAATTTCGCATCTCGATGAAGTTAAATAATGCAGTTCACGGGATATAATTGGTACGCATTCGGTATAACGCACAAACATGCCGCAGCAGAAGAGCGTCAAAAATTCGCCCTTAGCGAAGAGGAATTCGCGCGCTACTTCGAAGAAATCTTCCCCAGTAATGAATGCGCTGGCTTTATAATTAATACCTGTAACAGAACTTCCTTCTTTCTGTTTGGGAAGAACCCAGAAATCATCGAAAAAGATTTTCTTCAAAAATCGGGGCACCATGATATTTACGAAATAGGCGATCGCTACATCGGTAAAAAAGCCATTAACTATCTCTTTGAGGTAATGGCAGGGCTAGATAGCCAGATTCTTGGCGATTTTGAGATAGTAGGGCAAATGAGAGCGGCATTTGAAAAAAGCAAGGCACAAGGTGCCGGGCTCGGTATCATTGAAAAAGTTGTCAACCAAGCCATCTTTAGTTCGAGACGCATAAAAAACGAAACTGGATTATCTGGCGGCACATCTTCTACGAGTTATGCTGCGGTCCAATTCCTTAAATCCTCACTCCCAGACTTATCAGAAGCGAAAATTCTAGTGCTCGGTATGGGCCAAATTGGTACGCGCACCCTAGATAATTTAGTCGCCGAAAAAGGCGCTAAAAATATTTTCATTGCCAATCGCAGTAAAGCTAAGACTGACAAACAAGCTGCCCTCCATAAAGTCCAGGCCCTTAGTTGGGACGAAGCCTTTGAAAAATTAGGCGAATTTGATGCCATCGTCAGTGCAGTCAGCGCTCCATACCCCGTATTCACCAGAGCGATTTTTTCCAAAATTAATGCAACCTGCATCGTAGACCTCAGCATCCCATTTAGTATCGCAAATGACATTCAGACGGAACTCAATATGGAGATCGCTAATGTAGACATGTTAAGCTCTATCGTTGCCACGCAGATGGAACAGCGCAAAAAATGGGTGCCGCGAGCACATGAAATTATCAGAGAGGAACTGGACAAACACAAAGAATGGGAGCTTGCTGTTGATGCAGTCCCAATAATCAAAGAATTACAGCGCCGACTCCATGCCGAGTGGTCCTCAAAACATACCGATCTCGAAAAAATAGAGCGCATTAGCGCTAAGATTGAAGCGCGACTTTTCGAGCGAATCCGAAGGAATCCAAAAGAATTGAAAGAACTTAAAAAGCAGCTTTATGGAAGATCGTAAACTTCGCATCGCATCTAGAACGAGCCCGCTAGCGCTCTTCCAAACCAATGAAGTCATCGACCGATTGTTAGAAATCCATACCGATTGGGAATTCTCTATTGTTCCAGTATCTACTAAAGGTGATAAGGACCAAAGTACTTCTCTTCAAAACCTTGGACAAACGGGTATCTTCACAAAAGCGCTCGATGATACCATCCTCGAAGGCAAAGCCGATATTGGCGTACACAGCCTCAAAGACTACCCAACTAATATTCCGAAAGGTCTTAAACTACTTGCCGTACTTCAAAGAGACGGCTTCCGCGACGCTTTCATTCCTGGTAACCACGAAAAATCCAAAGAAGAGGCACTGAATATTCTTAGTGGATCTCCTCGCCGTCGCGCATTCTGGCTGAATAAATACTCCAATCACACTTTCAAGGACCTACGCGGTAACATGCACACACGCGTTGAAAAAATCCTAGCTGCTGATGGAGGTATTGTTAGTGCTCCGGGATTAAAACGCATCAATCTCCTTCCAGAGAATGCTGAACTTTTAGACTGGATGCTCCCCGCCCCAGCCCAAGGCGTCATGGCTGTTATTGGGCGAGACGGCGATACTCAATTGGAAGAAATAGTTGGTACAATCAACAATCTTCTATCGTACATCTGTGCTACTGTTGAACGCGATTTCATGGCGGAAGTTGAAGCCGGATGTGCCTCTCCATTAGGCGCTTTGTGCCAACCAATGGAGGGCAGCTTCAGCTTTGAAGGAGCACTATTAAGTATAGACGGTAAACAAAAGCTTTCAGTAAGCCGTAAGATCTCCAAGAACGAATGGCAGCAGGCCGGGAACCTTGCTGCAGAAGAATTACTGGCCAATGGTGGCGCAGCGCTCATGAAAGAGATTCGCAGAACGCAGCCGAAAGACATATTGTGCCTGAAAGAAATCGACAAAGAGCAGCGCAAATTGGGGCTTGAAATGGGCTTGAAATTGCACGATATCGAGGTACTAAATCTGATTCCAACGTCATTCGAAATAGAAGTCGCTGATATTGCGATAGTGGCGAGTTCCTTCGGTGCTGAACAGCTAAAAAAAAGGCAGAGCAAAATGCCCAAAAAGATGTGGGTCGTGGGCCAAAAAGCAACCGATTTACTAATTAATAGCGGCTATTCTGGAAAGATCACAACGTACCGCAATAGCGATGATTTAGTGAAAGCCTATAAAGAAAAGCAACCAGGAACTGCAGTATACTATGGTGCTGAGCGCACAAGCCAGGATTGGGTGAAGTGTGGTATAAGACATATTGTTACCTACCGCAACAGTACCAAACCACCGCATCTGGCAAGACAACAGTGGGACGCTATTTTGGTCTTTTCTCCATTGGGTGCTGAGAGCGCCTTAGCGGAAAATGAATTTCCCAAGAACACCCCTGTTGTTTGTATCGGTAAGCGCACTGCTAAGGCGCTCAAAAAGCATGATTTCACGAAAGTCGTCGCCGCGCCACAACCTGATTTCACCGCCTTACTACAAACCTTGAAAAACAAATTATCATGATCCAAAACGATCTATTCTTAAGAACCCTTCGTGGGGAATCTGCCGAGCGTCCACCCGTTTGGTTCATGCGTCAAGCTGGACGATACCTACCAGACTACATGGTACTAAAAGAAAAGTATTCTTTCTTTGAACGCGTGCAAAACCCGGATCTCGCCAGGGAAATCACTGTAATGCCTATCGATCAGGTTGGCGTTGATGCCGCCATTCTTTTTTCAGATATCCTTGTGATCGCCCAAAGCCTTGGATTACAAGTCGACATGGTTACGGGAAAGGGCCCTGTGCTACAAACCGCAACGACGCAGGCAGAGGTAGCAGCCTTGAACGTTGAAAACACGGAAGAGTTTTTCCACTATGCCACGCCAGCCATCAAAGCCGTTAAAGAAGGATTGGAAAACCGAGTCCCACTGATTGGATTCGCAGGTTCGCCTTGGACTCTTCTCTGTTACATGGTACAAGGACAAGGTTCTAAAGATTTTGGTGAAGCGAAACGATTTATCCTTAACGAACCAGAGCGTGCTAAAGTAATGCTCGAAAAAATCACCGAGGCAACCATCCGTTACCTGCACATTCAGATCGACGCAGGGTGTGATACGCTGCAAATTTTTGACAGCTGGGGCGGCATGTTAAGTCCTGCTATGTACGATGAGTTCTCCTTGCCCTACATGGCAAGAATTACCGAAGCCGTAAAAGATCAAGTGCCAGTAATTCTATTTGCAAAAGGGGCCTGGTACGCACTAGACAAACTCCACGCAACAGGTGCCTCGGCCCTAGGATTAAGCTGGACGACTTCACCGGATTATGCACGTAAGATATGTGGGCCTGATGCGGTATTCCAAGGTAATCTAGATCCAACAACTCTTCTCGCCTCACCAGATGTAGTAGCAAGAGCTACTAAAAAGATGATCGATTCTTTCGGTGGACACCACCACATCGTCAACCTTGGACACGGTGTACTTCCAACCACATCTGTGGACAGTGCGAGAGCTTTCGTAGAAACTGCTAAAGCCTACCGCTACTAATGGAATTCACCCCTAAAAAGCGCTTCTTCACCTTCATTCGCAACCTTCAAAACGAGATATGCGAGGCACTCGAATCATTTGAACCACATGAGAAGTTTATCGAAGACCGCTGGGAACGTAAAGCAGGTGGCGGCGGTTGGTCGAGAGTACTAAAAGGCACCACCTTCGAGAAAGCCGGGGTAAATGTCAGTGAAGTATATGGCCCAGTGCCTGAGGTACTAAAAGGAACCATACCGGAGAGCGCCAAAGACTTTTACGCTACGGGAATAAGCCTAGTGATTCATCCAGTCAACCCTATGGTTCCAACCACCCATGCAAATTTTCGCTATTTCGAAGTAACCGATAAAAATGGGGAAATCGTGGACCAGTGGTTTGGCGGTGGGGCCGATCTAACCCCGTATTATCTCTTCCAAGAAGACGCCTCACATTTTCACCAAACCTTAAAGCAAGCTTGCGACAAGCATCACAAAGATTTCTACCAAGAATTCAAACCCTGGTGCGACCGCTATTTCTTTAATAGTCACCGCAACGAACACCGAGGTATAGGCGGAGTATTTTACGACCACCTGCGTCCGGAAGAAAAATTATCGGGCGAAGCACTGGAAGCCTTCCAACAAGAAATAGCCTTAAGCTTTATACACGCCTATACTCCTATCGTTGAACAACGTATACGCCTCGACTACACAAGGGCACAAAAAGAGTGGCAAGAGATTCGCCGTGGGCGCTACGTAGAATTTAACCTTATCCATGACCGGGGCACCCTATTCGGTTTAAAGACTGGCGGACGTATTGAAAGCATCTTCATGTCATTGCCGCCAACTGTGCGCTGGGAGTACAACCACTCTCCTCAAGAAGGGACCGCCGAAGCTAAACTTATTCAAGCATTGACAACACCAAAAAATTGGGCTTAATTATGGCATTTCCAGATCAACGAAAACGCATTAACAGGACAAGTACCGGCATAAGCAATCTCATAGCGGAAACCTCTTTACACCCACATGATTTCATTGCTCCCCTCTTTATAGAAGGCGGTACAAACATTAAAAGTGAAATCCCTTCGATGCCAGGATATTTCCGCTATTCACTGGACACTGTGATTCCTGAGATTCAAGAATTAGTAGAAGTAGGCATCCAAAGTGTCCTGCTTTTTGTCAAAGAAAGCGACGACAAAAAAGACAACAGTGGTGCATATGCGGCCCAACCTAATGGCCTCATGCAACAATCAATCCGCGTTATTAAAGCTCAATTCCCAGAGCTTTTAGTGATGACCGATGTAGCTCTAGATCCTTATTCAAGCTATGGCCATGACGGCATTGTGGACATCGAAAAAGGCGAGATTATAAATGATGCTACAGTAGAAGCCCTCGTTAAAATGGCATTAAGCCATGTTGAGGCAGGGGCCGATTGGGTCGCTCCATCAGATATGATGGACGGTAGGATCGGTGCCATAAGAGATGCTTTTAACGCCAATGGATACACACACAAAGGCATTCTCGCTTACAGTGCCAAATACGCCTCAGCGCTCTATGGACCGTTCCGCGATGCGTTAGACAGCGCTCCGGGGTTTGGCGATAAAAAAACCTACCAAATGGACCCCCGCAACCGCAAAGAGGGCATCGATGAAGCGTACCTAGATGAAGCCGAAGGAGCGGATATGCTCATGGTTAAACCAGGCAGCTTCTACCTCGATGTTGTTCGAGATCTAGGCGAATCTTCTAACCTTCCTGTAGCCGTTTACCAGGTCTCTGGTGAATACGCCATGATTAAAGCAGCGACAGAAAAAGGCTGGTTAAACGAGCAAGATGTTATGATGGAAAGTCTCATCTCCTTCAAACGCGCCGGTGCCAAGGTTATTCTTACCTACTTCGCAAAAGAGGCCAGCAGACACCTTATTAACAACTACCCAAATAGCTGATTATGTACCCGCAAAGCCAACTCCTTTTTGAACGTTCAAAGCGAATCATCCCTGGCGGGGTCAACTCTCCAGTTCGTGCCTTCGGGAGCGTAGGCGGTTCACCCATTTTCATTCAAAGCGCTAAAGGCAGTAGACTCTTCGACGCCGATGGACACGATTATGTGGACTTCATCAACTCCTGGGGACCCATGATCTTAGGGCACCAATTCGAACCTGTCATTACAGCCGTCCAAAAGCAACTCACAAAGGGTGTTAGTTACGGTTGTCCAACCGAAGCAGAGCACACTATGGCTTCATTAATTACTGAAATGGCTCCTTCGGTAGACGCTGTTCGTCTCACCTCCTCAGGTACCGAAGCTTGCATGAGTGCACTTCGTATTGCACGAGGATATACGGGTAAAAACAAATTCATCAAATTCGCAGGTAACTACCACGGCCACGCCGATCCATTCTTAGTAAAGGCGGGTTCCGGTTTGCTAACCTTCGCAGTTCCTGGAAGTGCAGGGGTCCCAGAGGGCGCGACTCAAGATACCCTCATTGCAGAATACAATGATTTGGACAGTGTACAAACACATTTTGAACGAGAGGGCGACCGTATCGCTGCCATCATCGTCGAACCCGTGGCGGGAAATATGGGCTGTATTCCACCAGAAAAGGGCTTTCTTGAAGGCTTAAGAACACTTTGCAGCGAATATGGTGCAGTGCTTATTCTTGACGAGGTTATGACCGGTTTTCGATTAGCCCCAGGCGGCGCAGCAGAACGGTTAGGTATCAATCCAGATATGGTCACTTTCGGAAAAGTAATCGGCGGCGGAATGCCAGTAGGTGCTTTTGGTGGAAAAGCTGAAATCATGAATGTTCTCGCGCCAAACGGACCTGTATACCAAGCGGGGACATTGAGTGGTAATCCTATCGCCACAGCTAGTGGTATTGCTACATTGACCTGTCTTAAAAACAATCCGGAGATTTATAATAAGATTGATGCCACTACCGCAAAAATTGAAGGCATACTTAAAGCAAGGTTCTCAAAGAAAGAAGCAACCGTCAATAGGTTAGGTAGTATGATTAGCATTCACTTCGGCACAGCAAGAGTGGCCAATTACACAGATGCGACCAATGCACAAAACGACCGATTCAATAGGCTATTTCACCACTTACTAAAAGCAGGGGTTTACCTACCTCCAAGCGCATTTGAGAGTTGGTTTATTTCGAATGCAGTTAACGAAGAGGATTTGTTAAGACTGGAAGTAGGACTCGAAAGCTTTAAGGGTTAGGTAAATAAAAGAGCAGCTGTTTTTCTGAGGTTAACAAGAATTGAAGATCCAAAGGCTGGATAAACACTTGAATTCAAAAGGTTACATCCAACCATAAAAAAGCCTCCAGTGCTTCATGTCCTTTTATGCGCTTTACACTTGAAAGTATGCTTTTTCGCCCTAGCGCATAAAAAAAGCCCTGATGCTGTGCATCAAGGCTTTTCCTTGTAGACATTCTGAAGAGAAGGTCGAAGGTTTAATTCCTTAATGTGTAACAACACTTTTACAGAAAATTCAAATTTTCATTACCTTGTTAAAGGTAAACACGTTACGATGAAAAAATTATTAGTCCTAGTCTTAGCTGTACGTCTTCAAAGAAGTTGGACATTATTGTTTGGAGTAATTTACAAAAAAATTGCTGATTTACTTCTAAGGTGATTTCTTCTTCGCTGTTTCATAGATTTTTGTTTTAGTAGTCGTCTTTGTTCTAGGATTATTTTGTTCGTACCGTTATAAACGCTAGCTGGTGTGCAGTTATTTAGGGATTCGTGATAGCGTTCGTTGTTGTAGTATTCGATGTACTCGTCAATAGCTTTTTTTAAATCGCTTAAGGAGTAGTAATGGTGGAGCTTTACGACATTTTTCATGGATCTGTGATACCGCTCTATCTTTCCTTGTGTTTGTGGATGATTGGGTGCTCCATGCACTTGCGTGATGCCTTTTTCTTTCATGAAGGCTTTTATATCCTCAGAGATATAACATGAGCCGTTATCGGACAAGATCTTTGGTCTTCTACCCTCAGGAAGTCCAGTCTTTATCAGTGCTGCTTCCACATTACGTTCTACATCCGGTGTCTTCATAGTCGTGCACAGTTCATGATGAATGATGAACCGCGAGTAATCGTCCATAATACTTGAGAGGTAAAACCATCCCCATCCTTCTACCTTGAAGTAGGTAAAGTCAGTTTGCCACATCTGATGAATACGCGTGGTTTTATCCTTGAACTCATTTGCGGCCTTAACCAAGATGTGATTGGGGCTTGTGATTAAATTTACTGCTTTCAGGATCCGGTACACAGAGCTCTCTGAGATAAAATGTCCACTGTTATCGGTCATAAAGGTGGCTATCTCACGAGGGGAGTCCCCACTCCGATCTAAGGCCACTTCTATCACCTTCGTTCTGTAGCTTTCTGGGATCTTATTCCATGTACTGCGGCATTTTTTATCTTCTAGTGCATCGGGACCGCCTTCAAGGAACTTGTTGTACCAGCTATAGAACGTTGACGTACTCACGTTAAGCTCCTTCACCGTCCGTTTTAACGGAAGATCAGAAGACTCTACCAGTCTTATAATCTCCAACTTTTCTTCTTTCGTATATCTCATGTAGCGCTGATAAGGGTCTATTCCATGCCTTTCGATAGCTTTTTTAAAAAGCGGTTACGAAGTATTTCCTCGGCTAAGGCTTCTTTAAGTTCACCGTTTTGCTTGCGCATCTCAGCAACCTCACCGCTAT
>Ga0315330_10000987_pt1 | contig 18768 bp, 29 predicted proteins | sample M140m34915metaG_FD_203453 | JGI IMG/M metagenome (GOLD analysis project Ga0315330, IMG submission 203453) | Ammonia-oxidizing marine archaeal communities from Monterey Bay, California, United States - M1 40m 34915 | ecosystem: Environmental > Aquatic > Marine > Intertidal zone | place: USA...
GTGTTAGTCACAAAATAGGAGAAGTTCACGACGGTGCAGCAACAATGGACTGGATGGAACAAGAACAAGAGCGTGGAATTACAATTACTTCTGCAGCGACAACTTGTACATGGAACTTCCCACAAGACCAAGGGAAACCGACAGCGGACTCAAAACCGTATCACTTTAACATTATTGATACCCCCGGCCACGTAGATTTTACGGTGGAGGTAAACCGATCCCTTAGAGTACTTGATGGATTGGTTTTTTTATTTTCAGCTGTGGATGGGGTAGAACCTCAATCGGAAACCAACTGGAGACTCGCAGACAACTATCGAGTACCACGTATAGGTTTTGTAAATAAAATGGACCGTCAAGGAGCTAACTTTATAAACGTTAGTACTCAGGTTCGTGAAATGTTAAAATCCAATGCTGTTCCTATTGTATTAAACATAGGAGAAGAAGAAGATTTTAAAGGGATTGTTGACCTTGTAACTAACAAAGCCATCGTATGGCACGAAGATAAATTTGGATCTACCTTTGACGAAGTGCCTATTCCCGAGGACATGGTAGACGAAGTGGAAAAGTATAGAGCTGAATTGATAGAAGCTGTTGCAGAATACGATGAAGAACTTTTAGAGAAGTTTTTTGAAGATCCAGACAGTATTAGCCCAGATGAAATTCACGCTGCACTTAGAGCCGCTACACAAGACATGAGTATAATCCCTATGGTTTGTGGATCTTCCTTCAAAAACAAAGGAGTACAATTTTTATTAGACGCCGTGTGCCGTTACTTACCTTCGCCAGAAGATAAAGACGCCATCGTTGGAACAAATCCTGATACGGGAACAGAAATTGCTCGGAAACCCACGGTTAACGATCCTTTTTCTGCCCTAGCATTTAAGATAGCAACCGATCCTTTTGTAGGTCGCTTAGCTTTTTTCCGTGCCTACTCTGGCCGTTTGGACGCTGGTTCCTATGTATTGAACAACCGCTCTGGAAATAAAGAGCGTATTTCAAGAATTTATCAAATGCATTCCAACAAGCAAAATGCTATTGATTTTATCGAAGCAGGAGATATTGGAGCAGCAGTAGGATTTAAAGACATCAAGACTGGAGATACCCTTTCTGCTGAAAAATCACCAATCATCCTAGAAAGTATGGATTTCCCCGATCCCGTAATCGGTATTGCAGTGGAACCCAAAACTAAAGCGGATGTTGATAAACTAGGAATGGCCTTAGCTAAACTCGCTGAAGAAGATCCCACCTTTCAAGTCAAAACAGATGAAGCTTCAGGGCAAACCATCATTTCTGGAATGGGAGAATTACACTTAGACATTATTGTTGATCGTCTAAGAAGAGAGTTTAAAGTAGAGGTTAACCAAGGTAAACCGCAAGTAGAATACAAAGAAGCCCTTACCAGCCAAGCAAAACACCGTGAAGTCTACAAAAAGCAAACCGGTGGTAGAGGAAAATTTGCCGATATCGTATTTACAATGGAACCTGGCGAAGAAGGAAAGACTGGTTTGGAATTTGTAAACTTGATCAAAGGTGGAAACATTCCTAAAGAATACATCCCTTCAGTAGAAAAAGGATTCAAAGAAGCGATGGCCAATGGTCCTCTAGCTGGGTTCGAATTGGACTCCATGAAAATAACTCTCGAAGATGGATCCTTTCACCCCGTAGATTCGGATTCTCTTTCATTTGAATTAGCCGCTAAACTTGGGTTCAAAGAATCTGCGAAAGCTTCTCGTCCCGTGATTATGGAGCCCATCATGAAATTAGAGGTTTTAACACCTGAAGAAAACATGGGAGATATCGTAGGAGACTTGAACCGCCGTCGTGGTCAAGTAAACTCAATGGATGACCGCGCTGGATCAAAAGTAGTTAAAGCTGAAGTTCCGCTATCTGAAATGTTTGGATATGTTACCTCCCTAAGAACACTTTCTTCTGGACGTGCAACTTCAACTATGGAATTTTCTCATTATGCTGAAACACCATCGAATATTTCCGAAGGGGTTATTGCAGAAGTAAATGGTAATAAAGCTTAAAGATTAATCGCATGAGCCAAAAAATTAGAATAAAATTAAAATCTTACGACTACAACCTAGTTGACAAGTCTGCAGATAAAATCGTGAAAACTGTAAAAACTACAGGAGCTGTAGTAACGGGTCCAATTCCATTACCTACACACAAAAAAATCTTTACCGTTCTAAGATCTCCTCACGTAAATAAAAAATCACGAGAGCAATTTAAATTGTCTTCCTACAAGCGATTGTTAGACATATACAGTTCTTCATCTAAAACTATTGATGCTTTAATGAAGCTAGAATTACCTAGCGGTGTTGAAGTAGAAATCAAGGTATAATCAAACATAATATAAAATTAATTTAACACGAATAAAAAGATAAAACAATGTCTGGGTTAATAGGAAAAAAAATCGGTATGACCAGCCTCTTCGATGACAAGGGAAAAAATATCCCTTGTACTGTATTAGAGTTGGGTCCATGCGTGGTTACCCAAGTCAGAACCACTGCGGTTGACGGGTATGAAGCTGTTCAACTGGGTTTCGATGACAAGGCAGAAAAGCAGGTGACAAAGGCCGCAGAAGGACACTTCAAAAAAGCCAATGTTTCACCTAAAAATAAGCTAGTCGAATTTCAGAATTTTGAACAAGAATTAAATTTAGGTGACACAGTAACTGTAGATCATTTCGCAGAGGGAGACTTTGTAGATGTCTCAGGAACTTCAAAAGGAAAAGGCTTTCAAGGAGTTGTAAAGCGCCACGGGTTTGGCGGAGTTGGACAGGCAACTCATGGTCAACACAACCGTTTACGTGCTCCAGGATCTATTGGAGCTGCCTCGTATCCCGCAAGAGTATTCAAGGGAATGCGTATGGCAGGACAAATGGGGAACATTAAAGTAAAAGTGCTCAACCTGAAAGTCATTAAAGTTGTTCCTGAAAAGAATCTCCTTGTTGTTAAGGGATGTGTACCAGGACACAAAAACGCATACGTAATCGTTCAGAAATAATGGAATTAAACGTACTCAACATTAAAGGAAAAGAAACGGGCAGAAAAGTCAAACTTAATACTGCCGTTTTCGGAATCGAACCCAACGATCACGCGATTTATCTAGATGTAAAATCACATCTAGCAAATAAACGCCAAGGGACACACAAGTCTAAAGAGCGTGCAGAGATCAAAGGGAGTACTCGTAAAATTAAAAAACAAAAAGGAACAGGTACTGCTCGAGCAGGGAGTATCAAAAATCCATTGTTTAAAGGTGGAGGTCGCGTATTTGGACCTACCCCTAGAGATTACAGCCAAAAAGTAAACAAAAAAGTAAAACGTTTGGCTCGTAAATCAGCACTAAGCATTAAGGCAAAACAAAAATCCATTGTTATTCTAGAAGACTTTCAAATGGAGAAGCCTCAAACTCAAGAGTACATCAAAATGCTTGCTGCCCTTGGCCTAGCAGATAAAAAAAGTTTATTGGTCTTGGGTGAGTTGAATAAAAATGTATATTTGTCGTCTCGTAATTTAAAAAATTCTAAAGTTGTAATAAACACAGAATTAGACACTTACGGAATTTCAAACGCCAATAGTTTGATCATTTCGGAAGGAGCAATTGCGGAACTTGAATCACTTTTGAATCGTTAGTCATGAGTATATTAATTAAACCAATCATCACAGAAAAAGCCACATTAGGTAGTGAGCGTTACAATCGATATACTTTTTTGGTTGACACAAAAGCTAATAAAGTAGAGATAAAAAAAGCGGTGGAAGCTGCTTACGGTGTTAAAGTAGATAAAGTCAGAACCCTTAACTACGGTCCTGAACGAAAAATGCGTTACACCAAAACTGGAATTCAAAAAGGTAAAACCAATGCTGCCAAAAAAGCCGTTGTGCAGGTAGCAGAAGGAGATGCCATAGATTTTTATAGTAATTTATAATCGCGTCAGATGTCTGTAAGAAAATTAAAACCAGTAACTCCTGCACAGCGTTTTAGAGTAGTAAATGGATTCGACGCAATTACTACTGATAAGCCCGAAAAGAGTCTATTGGAACCCAAGAAAAGAACTGGGGGAAGAAACAACAAAGGAAAAATGACTTCCCGCCACATTGGTGGAGGACACAAAAAACGATACCGTGTTATCGATTTTAAAAGAAATAAATTTGATGTTGCTGCTGAGGTTAAAACCATTGAGTATGACCCCAACCGTAGTGCTTTTATAGCATTAGTAGAATATAAAGACGGAGAAAAAAGATATATTATAGCTCCAAACGGTCTTAAAGTTGGTCAAAGTGTTATGTCAGGAAAGAAAGCTACACCTGAAATTGGTAACGCTTTATTCCTTTCTGATATTCCATTAGGAACCATTATTTCTTGTATAGAATTAAGTCCTGGTAAAGGAGCCGCAATCGCACGTAGTGCGGGTTCGTTTGCACAACTTATGGCACGTGACGGTAAATTTGCTACGGTAAAAATGCCCTCTGGTGAAACTCGTCTGATATTGTTCACTTGTATGGCTGTAATAGGAGCGGTCTCCAATTCGGATCATCAATTGCTCGTTTCAGGTAAAGCAGGTCGTTCTCGATGGTTAGGAAGAAGACCTCGCACGCGTCCTGTAGCAATGAACCCAGTAGATCACCCCATGGGTGGAGGAGAAGGGCGTGCTTCCGGAGGACATCCAAGATCACGTAATGGAATCCCTGCAAAGGGCTATCGTACCCGATCAAAAACAAAGTCTAGTAATAAGTTCATCATCGAACGAAGAAAAAAATAAGATAGCATGGCTCGATCATTAAAAAAAGGACCTTATGTGCATCACAGTCTCGAGAAGAAAGTGATGAAAAATGTAGAAGAGAATAAAAAGTCTGTGATCAAAACCTGGTCTCGTGCCTCTTTAATCACTCCAGACTTTGTGGGTCAGACCATCGGAGTTCATAACGGGAAAACTTTTGTTCCTGTTTACATCACGGAAAACATGGTAGGACACAAATTGGGTGAATTTTCATTAACACGTAATTTCCGTGGTCACGGTGGTTCGAAAAATAAAGGCAACAAATAAAAGTACTCATGGGAAATCGTAAAAGACAATCCGCACAAGCGCTTAAAGAAGCAAAAAAATCTCTTGCTTTTGCCAAATTAAACAACTGTCCAACCTCTCCGCGTAAAATGCGTTTGGTTGCAGACCAAGTAAGAGGAGAATCTATTGATAAAGCGTTAGCTATATTAAAGTTCAGTCCTAAAGAAGCCTCTCGTCGTTTAGAAAAATTGTTGTTATCTGCTATCGCTAACTGGCAATCAAAAAACGAAACTGAAGACATTGAAAAAGCCAATCTTTTTGTTTCTGAAATCCGTGTAGATGGAGGAAGCATGTTAAAGAGATTACGCCCTGCTCCTCAAGGGAGAGCGCACCGAATTCGCAAACGTTCCAACCACGTAACTGTGGTCGTGGGATCAAATACTATAGAAGCATAATATGGGACAAAAAACAAACCCAATAGGTAATCGTTTAGGGATCATCAGAGGATGGGACTCAAACTGGTATGGAGGAAGAAATTACGGAGATAAAATCGCTGAAGATGATAAAATCCGAAAGTACATCCATGCTCGTCTATCAAAGGCAAGCGTTTCCAATGTCATTATTGAACGTACACTTAAGATTATCACAATCACTATAACCACAGCTCGTCCAGGAATCATTATCGGAAAAGCAGGTCAGGAAGTAGATAAACTCAAAGAAGAGCTTCGTAAGATTACCGCAAAAGAAGTTCAGATCAATATTTTTGAAATCAAACGCCCTGAGCTTGATGCACAGTTAGTAGGCGCCAGTATTGCAAGACAAATTGAGAGTAGAATCTCTTACCGTCGTGCAATTAAGATGGCTATAGCTGCTGCTATTCGTATGAATGCTGAAGGGATAAAGATTCAAATTTCTGGTCGTTTAAACGGAGCAGAAATGGCGCGTTCAGAATCCTATAAAGAAGGACGTATACCCTTATCTACTTTCCGTGCGGATATTGACTATGCATTGGTAGAAGCACATACTACATACGGTAGGTTAGGTATCAAAGTTTGGATCATGAAAGGAGAGGTATATGGTAAGCGTGAGCTTTCCCCTCTTGTAGGCATGTCAAAAAAATCATCTCAAAACAACTCCAATTCTGGGGGAGGAAATGGACGTCAACGTCGTCGTAAATAATTAAAAGAGATCATGTTACAACCAAAAAAGACAAAATTTCGAAAAGCGCAAAAAGGACGTATGAAGGGACTTTCCCAAAGAGGGCATCAACTCTCTAACGGGATGTTTGGTATAAAAGCCTTAGACTCTGTATTCATTACTTCCAGACAAATAGAGGCTGCACGTATTGCTGCAACACGCTATATGAAAAGAGAAGGACAGCTTTGGATTAAAATCTTTCCAGACAAGCCCATCACTAAAAAACCTTTAGAGGTTCGTATGGGTAAAGGAAAAGGTGCTCCTGAGTATTTTGTTGCAGTAACTAAGGCCGGTAGAATCATGTTTGAAGTGGCAGGTGTTCCTTATGATGTAGCCAAAGAAGCATTGCGACTTGCTGCACAGAAGCTTCCTGTTAAAACAAAATTTATAGTAGCTCGAGATTTCGAAGCGTAATATATTAGAATCATGAAACAAACAGAAATCGCAAAGCTCTCTAAAGAAGATATTCAGGATAGATTGGTAGAATACCAAAAACAACTAGAGGAATTAAAAATGACACATGCCATTTCCCCTTTAGAAAATCCATTACAAATTAAAACGGCTCGACGCGTTGTTGCACGATTGAAAACAGCCCTTAGTAACCAAGAAGCATAAGCACATGGAAACAAGAAATTTAAGAAAAGAACGTATTGGGGTAGTAACCAGTAACAAAATGGAGAAATCCATCGTTGTCTCTGAAGTGAAGAGAGTAAAACACCCGATGTATGGAAAGTTCGTTTTAAAAACAAAAAAATATGTCGCACATGATGAAAAAAACGATTGCAACATAGGAGATACAGTGAAAATTATGGAAACGCGACCCATCAGTAAAGCCAAATGCTGGAGAATGGTCGAAATAATCGAAAGAGCGAAGTAAGATGGTACAACAAGAATCAAGACTTAAAGTAGCCGACAATACGGGTGCCAAAGAGGTCCTTACTATACGTGTGTTAGGAGGAACAAAAAGACGTTATGCTTCTATTGGAGACAAAATAGTGGTAACAGTAAAAGAGGCCTCTCCCTCGGGAACAGTAAAAAAAGGACAAGTATCAACAGCTGTTGTAGTTCGAACTCGTAAAGAAGTACGTCGCCCCGACGGATCCTATATCCGTTTTGATGAAAATGCATGTGTATTACTAAACCCAACAGGTGAAATGCGCGGTACTCGTGTTTTTGGTCCTGTAGCAAGAGAACTTCGCGACAAACAATTTATGAAAATCGTATCACTAGCCCCTGAGGTGCTATAATAAAAAAGGATATGGCAGTAAAAATAAAAATAAAAAAAGGAGATACGGTTCGTGTTATTACGGGATCAAACAAGGGCACAGAAGGAACTGTGTTAAGCGTTTCTCGTGAAAACAATAAAGCTATTGTGGAGGGTGTCAATCTTGTTAAGAAACACAATAAACCCAATGCGCAAAATCCACAAGGGGGAATTTCAGAAAAAGAAGCCCCTATTGATATCTCAAATCTATCGTTACTTACTTCAGATGGACAAACCACTAGAGTAGGTTACCGAATAGAGGAGGGAAACAAATTACGCGTTGCTAAAAAAACCGATGAAGTCATCTAATTATGAGTTATACACCAAGACTGAAACAGGAATATAACGATCGAATCGTTAACAGTTTAAAAGAAACGTTTAGTTACAAAAGCATCATGCAGGTACCTAAGCTCCAAAAAATTGTACTTAGCCGTGGGGTTGGTGCAGCAGTAGCAGATAAAAAATTAATTGACCACGCTGTAGATGAGCTAACACTTATCACAGGTCAAAAAGCAGTTGCAACCTTATCAAAAAAAGATGTTGCTTCTTTTAAACTCAGAAAAGGAATGCCCATAGGTGCAAAAGTTACCCTTCGTGGAGAACGTATGTATGAATTTTTAGATCGTTTAGTAACTGCAGCACTTCCTCGTGTTAGAGACTTCCAGGGAGTAAAAGCAACAGGTTTTGACGGACGTGGAAACTATACACTTGGAGTTACTGAACAAATCATTTTTCCTGAGATCGATATCGATAAGGTAAATCGAATCAATGGAATGGACATCACATTTGTTACTACAGCAAATACTGATCAAGAAGCTAAATCACTATTAACAGAATTGGGAATCCCCTTTAAAAAGAAATAATATGGCTAAAGAATCCATGAAAGCACGAGAAATAAAACGTGCCAAGACCGTTGCCAAATATGCTGAAAAACGCAAAGCTTTAAAAGAAGCAGGAGATTACGAAGCACTTCAAAAACTTCCAAAAAACGCATCTCCTATCCGCATGCACAACCGTTGTAAACTCACTGGTCGTCCTAAAGGATACATGCGTCAGTTTGGAATTTCTCGAGTAACATTTCGTGAAATGGCAAACAAAGGTTTAATTCCCGGAGTAACTAAAGCCAGCTGGTAACTTATAGAAACAAGATTATGTTTACAGATCCTATTGCAGATTATTTAACAAGAATTCGAAATGCTAACCGAGCTGGACACCGCGTTGTGGATATCCCAGCTTCAAACATCAAAAAAGAAATAACAAAAATTCTTTTTGATCAAGGATATATCTTGAGTTATAAGTTCGAAGAAACTCAAAACCACCAAGGTAATATCAAAATAGCACTTAAATATGACAAGCTCACAAAAGAGCCTGTAATCAAAAAAATACATCGTATCAGTACCCCTGGTTTAAGAAAATATTCTGGCGCTGATAGCCTTCCTAGAATCTTAAACGGTTTAGGAGTTTCCATAGTCTCTACCTCTCAAGGGGTAATGACCGGAAAGCAAGCTGCCAAAGAAAATGTAGGCGGGGAATTAATTTGTTACGTTTACTAAAAAGGTATAAGTCATGTCAAGAATAGGAAATAACCCAATTAACGTACCCAAAGAAGTAACTGTAGAAATACAGCCTACCCAAATTACTGTAAAAGGTAAACTGGGAGAACTGACTCAAGATTACAGTGCCGTAGTGGTAAAAATGGAGAACAATATTATCACAGTTTCAAGATCCTCAGAAAATAAAACAGTAAAGGCAAAACACGGCTTATATCGTTCATTGATTGCCAATATGGTAGAAGGAGTAAGCAAAGGTTTTACAAAAGAATTAGAACTTGTTGGAGTAGGGTACAGAGCGAGTAATCAAGGGCAAAAGTTAGATCTTGCGCTTGGTTTTTCTCACAACATATTATTTGATATTGCTCCAGAAGTAAAAATCGAAACCATTTCTGAAAAAGGGAAAAATCCGATCATCAAGTTGACCTCTCACGACAAACAGTTGGTGGGTTATGTAGCTTCTAAGATTCGTTCCTTCAGAAAACCAGAGCCGTACAAAGGAAAAGGCGTCAAGTATGTTGGCGAATACATCAGAAGAAAAGCAGGTAAATCAGCATAATTTAGAATCATGGGATTATCAAAATTAGAACGTAGAAATAGAATTAAAAGACGCATTCGTAAAATTGTTAATGGTACATCATCAACACCGCGTTTGTCTGTATTTAGAAGTAATAAAGAGATTTATGTACAACTGATAGATGACCAAACAGGAAAGACTGTAGTTTCGGCTTCTTCTCGTGATAAAGAAATTGCTGAAGCAAAACTATCTAACAAAACCGAAGTAGCCACTCATGTTGGTAAACGCATCAGTTCACTTGCAACAAAAGCAGGAATAAATGAAGTAAAATTTGACCGTGGAGGTTATTTATATCACGGAAGAATTAAAGCCTTAGCTGAAGGAGCACGTGAAGGAGGATTAAAATTTTAATTAGCATATGTATCAAGATTATAAAAACGTAGAGTTAGTTAAGCCTGCCGGCTTAGATTTAAAAGACCGTTTAGTTGGAGTCCAGAGAGTAACCAAGGTTACAAAAGGGGGACGTGCTTTCGGATTTTCTGCAATAGTTGTTGTTGGAGACGAAAACGGAGTAGTTGGGCAAGGTTTAGGTAAATCCAAAGAAGTTTCAGAAGCCATTGCCAAAGCAGTAGAAGATGCAAAGAAAAATTTAATCCGTATTCCAATAGACAAAGGGACACTTCCTCACGAACAAAAAGGCAAGTACGGTGGAGCTAGAGTTTTTCTCAAGCCTGCATCTGAAGGTACAGGAGTAATTGCTGGAGGTGCAGTACGTGCGGTGTTAGATGCCGTAGGGGTGCACAATGTACTCTCTAAATCTCAAGGGTCATCCAACCCACACAATGTGGTAAAGGCAACTTTTGACGCTTTGTTGCAATTGAGAAATCCTCAACGTATTGCAGAACAAAGAGGAATTTCTATTGACAAAGTTTTTAACGGTTAACCGCAAACAAAATGGCACAGATAAAAGTAAAACAAGTTAAAAGTAGCATTAAACGTTTGCAAACGCAAAAACTCACTTTAGAGTCTCTCGGACTTAGCGGTATAGGGAAAGAAGTGACTCATGAAGCTACCCCTAGTATATTGGGAATGATAGAAAAAGTTAAACATCTGGTTAAAGTAACCGAAGTATAAATAATTCGTTATGAGTTTAGAAAATTTAAGCCCAGCAAAAGGGTCTACTAAAACAGCAGGAAAACGTCTCGGAAGAGGGCAAGCATCTGGAAAAGGAGGAACTGCTGCGCGTGGTCACAAGGGAGCTAAATCACGTTCGGGATATTCCAAAAAGATTGGATTCGAAGGAGGTCAAATGCCGCTCCAGCGTCGTGTACCCAAGTTTGGATTTAAAAACATCAATCGTAAGGAATACCGGGGCATTAACTTGGATACCATCCAAGAATTGATCACCGATAAAAAAGTGAAGAAAGAATTAAGCTTGGAGCAAATCATAGATCTTCGCCTAGCCCACAAAAACGACCTTGTTAAAGTTTTAGGCCGGGGGAAACTAGAAAGTCCAATCAAAATAACAGCTCATAAGTTTTCGGCCACTGCCAAAGCAGCTATAGAAGCAGCGGGAGGAGAAGCAGTAACTGTATAAATTACCTCGATGAAAAAAATCTTAGAAACCCTTTATAACATTTACAAAATTGAAGAGCTACGCGAGCGTGTTTTGCTCACCCTTGGAATGTTATTGGTTTATCGTGTAGGAGCTCAAGTAGTGTTGCCAGGAATTGATCCAGTTCAACTTGCTGAATTGAGTAGCCGTACAGATGGGGGAGGTCTTTTAGGAATTTTGAATGCATTCACTGGAGGGGCTTTTGCAAATGCCTCTGTATTTGCACTAGGAATCATGCCTTACATCTCCGCTTCCATTGTGGTTCAACTGATGGGAATAGCTGTACCATATCTTCAAAAACTCCAAAAAGAAGGAGAAAGTGGTAGGAAAACAATCAATCAGATTACACGTTGGTTAACCATAGCCATCTGTATTGTCCAAGCACCGGCCTACCTTTATGGATTAAGCGCATTAGGTGTGCCTGAAAGTGCCTTTATTCTTGGAAAAGGACCCTTATTCATAGGCTCTTCTGTTATCATCCTAGTAACAGGAACTATTTTTGCCATGTGGTTAGGTGAAAAAATAACGGACAAGGGTATAGGTAATGGGATTTCTTTACTCATTATGGTAGGTATAATTGCAAACCTACCTCTTTCATTTACACAAGAATTTGTTTCAAGAGTAACGGAAAACAACGGAGGATTAATGCTAATTCTCATCGAATTAGTCTTATGGATTGTCATCATATTGTTATCCATACTTTTAACCCTTGCAGTTCGTCGTATTCCAGTTCAATATGCAAGAAGACAAGCAGGTGGAGCTACATCAGATCGATCAGTTTATGGATCACGCCAGTACATTCCCTTAAAGTTAAATGCTTCTGGAGTAATGCCAATCATTTTTGCTCAAGCCATTATGTTCGCTCCCGTATATGTTGGAGGTCTTTTAGGCGACTCCAATGCAGGCCAATGGATACAAACAAACTTTTCTGACATTTTTGGTCTTTGGTACAATATCTTATTTGCACTTCTGATCATAGTATTTACTTATTTTTACACGGCCATTACGGTCCCTACAAATAAGATGTCAGATGATTTAAAACGCAGTGGTGGTTTTGTCCCTGGAATTCGGCCAGGTAACGAAACCTCGGAATATCTAGATACGGTTATGTCCCACATTACCTTTCCGGGATCTCTGTTTTTAGCTGGGATTGCAGTATTTCCTGCAGTAGTGGTTAAGCTTATTGGGATTCAACAAGGATGGGCATTATTTTATGGTGGAACCTCGCTACTAATTATGGTGGGTGTAGCTATCGATACGATTCAACAAGTAAATTCTTATTTGTTAAATAGACATTATGATGGCTTGATGAAAACAAGAAAAACAAGAAGAAGTACAAATTAATATATGGCTAAACAAGCAGCAATAGAACAAGAAGGTACCATTATCGAAGCATTGTCCAATGCGATGTTTCGAGTAGAGTTAGAAAATGGTCATGTAGTAACTGCTCATATTTCTGGAAAAATGCGTTTGCATTATATCAAACTATTACCAGGAGATAAAGTCAAATTAGAAATGAGTCCCTATGACTTGACAAAAGCAAGGATCACATTTCGATTTTAAATATAGAAGATACAGGTATGAAAGTAAGAGCATCAATCAAAAAACGCAGTGCAGACTGCAAAATCGTAAGACGTAAAGGACGTCTTTACGTGATAAACAAAAAGAATCCTCGATTCAAACAAAGACAAGGTTAATTATGGCTAGAATATCAGGAGTAGACATTCCCAAGCAAAAAAGAGGGGTTATTTCCCTAACGTACATTTTCGGTATCGGAAGAAGCCGTGCCCAAAGTATCTTAGAAACAGCTAAGGTTGATGAAAGCAAAAAAGTACAAGAATGGACAGACGACGAGACTGCACGTATTCGTGAGGCAGTAGGTTCCTTTAAAATTGAAGGAGAATTGCGTTCTGAAGTTCAATTAAGTATAAAACGCTTGATGGATATTGGTTGTTACAGAGGGATACGTCATAGAACTGGACTTCCCTTGCGTGGACAACGTACAAAAAACAACTCTCGTACGAGAAAAGGAAAACGCAAGACAGTAGCAAACAAAAAGAAAGTAACTAAATAAATAATAGTTTCTAATTATGGCTAAAACAGCAAGCAAAAAAAGAAAAGTAATTGTTGAATCAATTGGAGAAGCACACGTAACGGCATCCTTCAACAATATCATCATTTCTCTTACTAACAATAAAGGTGAAGTAATCGCGTGGTCATCGGCAGGAAAAATGGGCTTTAGAGGATCTAAGAAGAACACTCCCTATGCAGCACAAACAGCTGCGGAAGATTGCGCAAAGACAGCACAAGAAGCTGGATTGCGAAAAGTAAAAGTATTTGTTAAAGGTCCGGGTAATGGTCGTGAATCTGCAATACGTACACTCCACAATAGTGGGATTGAGGTATTGGAAATCGTTGACGTAACCCCACTTCCACACAACGGATGTAGACCTCCAAAAAGAAGAAGAGTATAATAATTAACACGATCTCGAATAGATCAATAACCATCGAAGGAAGTGACCTTAATTCATGGCGATCCATTCACTAAAAACCAACTAAATGGCAAGATATACTGGTCCAAAAACAAAAATCGCTCGCAAATTTGGTGAGCCCATCTTCGGAGATGACAAATCTTTCGAAAAAAGAAATTATCCTCCTGGACAACACGGAAATGCAAAAAGAAGAGGAAAAAAATCGGAGTACGCTATCCAGCTAATGGAGAAGCAGAAAGCTAAGTTTACCTACGGCATCTTGGAGCGTCAATTCCGTAACCTTTTCGAAAAAGCAAGTAGAAGTAAAGGCGTTACAGGTGAAGTTTTACTTCAATTATGTGAATCAAGATTAGATAACGTGGTTTACCGTTTTGGCTTATCACCCTCAAGAAGCGGTGCAAGACAATTGGTTTCACACCGTCATATAACCGTAAATGGTTCCATAGTGAATATCCCATCCTACCAAGTAAAAGTAGGTGATGTAGTAGGCGTTAGAGAGAAATCAAAAACGATGAACATCATTGTAGAAGCAAAAGGGAAAGATGCGTCAGCATATGAATGGTTGAGCTGGAATAAAGATCAACTACAAGGGACTTATGTTAGCCTCCCAGAGCGCTTACAAATCCCAGAGAACATCAAAGAACAACTCATCGTAGAATTATACTCTAAATAAGCAAACGGAAGCAAACTATGGCAATATTGAATTTTCAAAAACCCGATAAAGTAATCATGATCGACTCTTCAGAGTTCGAAGGCAAATTTGAATTTCGCCCTCTTGAACCTGGGTATGGATTGACAGTTGGAAATGCGCTCAGACGTGTTTTATTATCTTCATTGGAAGGTTTTGCAATTACTTCTGTAAAACTTGAAAACGTAGAACACGAATTTTCAACAATCTCTGGAGTAGTAGAAGATGTAACAGAAATTATTCTCAACCTTAAGCAAGTCCGTTTTAAAAGACAAATCGAGGAAATAGAAGAAGAAAAAGTATCCATTTCAATTGGTGGTCAAGAGCAACTTAAAGCTGCAGACTTTCAAAAGTTTATCTCTGGCTTTCAAGTATTGAACCCTGATTTGATTATTTGTAATCTCGAAAAGAGTGTTCAACTCAATATGGAGATCACTATCGAAAAAGGGAGAGGTTATGTTCCTGCTGAAGAAAATAAAAAAACAAATGCAGAATTAGGTGTTATCGCAATCGATTCTATTTTTACACCCATCAAAAATGTAAAATACAGCATTGAAAACTTTCGTGTAGAACAAAAAACAGACTATGAAAAACTTGTTTTTGAAATCATTTCGGATGGATCTATTCATCCAAAAGATGCCTTAACGGAAGCTGCAAAAACCTTAATTCATCATTTCCTTTTATTCTCTGATGAGCGTATTACGCTTGAAGCTGATGAAATAGCTCAGACAGAAACCTATGATGAAGAATCACTTCACATGCGCCAGTTGTTAAAAACAAAACTCATCGATATGGATTTATCAGTCCGTGCGTTGAACTGTTTAAAAGCTGCTGAAGTAGATACTCTTGGTGACTTAGTATCTTACAACAAAAACGATTTGATGAAATTCAGAAACTTTGGTAAAAAGTCCTTGACAGAGTTAGAAGAATTAGTAGTGCTCAAAGGTCTTTCATTTGGAATGGACCTTGCCAAGTACAAACTGGATAAAGATTAATTTACATTTTTAAAGTAAAAAAATGAGACACGGAAAAAAAGTAATGCATTTGGGGCGCAAAACAGCGCATAGAAGATCTATGTTAGCAAACATGGCTTGTTCCTTAATAGAGCACAAACGCATCAATACAACGGTAACCAAGGCTAAAGCACTCAAGCAATTTATTGAGCCTATTATCACGAAGTCTAAATCTGATACTACACACAACAGAAGACTTGCATTTTCGTCTCTAAGAGATAAAAATGCTGTGGCAGAATTGTTTAGAGAGATTGCGGTCAAAGTTGGTGATCGTCCTGGAGGCTATACACGTGTGATAAAACTTGGAAACCGACTGGGAGACAATGCCTCTATGGCGATGATCGAATTGGTAGACTTCAACGAAGTTTATAATTCAGAAGCTAAACCAAAGAAAAAGTCTCGTAGAAGAGGAGCAAATAAGACTAAAACAACTGCACCCAAAGCAACAGAAGTAGCTGAAACAGAAGAAGTAGTTGAGCAAGTAGAAGCTACTCCTGCAAGTGATGATACAACAGAACAAGCTGCTGATGTGCCAGCACAGGAAACAGCTGCACCAACTGAAGAAGCCCCAGTTGCTGAAGCTCCTTCAGAAAAGGATGAAAAGAAAAATGAATAAACAGGTTTTTTCTTAATCCCAATAATATTAAAGGATAAACGTTTTAGTTTATCCTTTTTTTTGGTTTATTTTGTAGTTAAATTATGGAATACAGATCTAAAAAAAAGGCATTCGTTCTCTTAGCAGATGGCACTCAGTTTTTTGGGAAATCGATCGGGATTGAAGGAAGTGCATTTGGAGAAATTTGCTTTAACACTGGGATGACCGGTTATCAAGAAATCTTTACTGATCCTTCTTACTTTGGTCAGTTAATGGTTACTACAAACACACATATTGGAAATTATGGTGTTTTGGATGAAGAATCCCAGTCTAAAGGTATTAGCATTGCAGGTTTAATTTGCAAGGACTTTAGTTTCAATTACTCACGCCCTAATGCGGAAAAGTCATTGTACGACTATTTGGAAGAACACAAATTGGTCACCATATCCGATGTTGATACCCGAGCTTTGGTGAATTATATACGTGAAAATGGAGCGATGAATGCGGTCATATCTACGGAAGTAGGTCAAGAAGAGCGTCTTTTGAAAGCATTATCTGAAGCCCCCAGTATGGAAGGCTTGGAACTAGCATCTAAGGTTTCTACCAAAGAAGCCTATACCATAGGCAGTCCCGATTCCAAATATAAAATCGCTGCTTTGGATCTAGGTATAAAACAAAACATCCTATATCATATGGTAAAGCGGGATATGTATGTTAAAGTCTTTCCCTATGATACTCCCTTTGAAACTTTAGAAGCCTGGAATCCTGATGGTTATTTTATATCAAACGGACCTGGAGATCCAGAGCCCCTCAAAGGAGCACAAGCTGTAGCGAAGGCTATTATTGATAAAAATAAACCTTTATTTGGGATTTGTTTAGGACATCAAATCATTGCACTAGCCAATGGGATACCCACCTTTAAAATGTTTAACGGACATCGTGGAATCAATCATCCTGTAAAAAACTTGCTTACAGGAAAAGGAGAAATTACTTCACAAAATCACGGATTTGCAGTAGAAATGGAAGCTGCTAAAGTACATCCTGAGATTGAAATCACCCATGTACATCTTAACGATGAGACCCTTGCGGGTATGCGGATGAAAAACAATAAATGTTTCTCAGTCCAATACCACCCCGAGGCTGGTCCTGGTCCAAATGATGCTACTTATCTTTTCGACACCTTTAAAGACTACATCAACAATTAAAACCAAAAATAGAATTTAAACTAAATGAGTATAATTATTAACGTACATTCAAGACAGATCTTTGATTCCAGAGGAAACCCAACTGTTGAAGTTGATGTCATCACAGAAAATGGAATATTAGGAAGGGCAGCAGTTCCCTCAGGGGCATCAACAGGAGAACACGAGGCAGTTGAACTTCGTGACGGTGGAAACGCCTTCATGGGAAAAGCTGTTGGAAAAGCGATAGACAACGTCAATAAAATAATTGCTCAAGAAATTGTGGGGACATCAGTCTTTGAACAAGAGCAAATCGATAGTGCAATGATAAACTTAGACGGGACTCCTAATAAGTCAAAACTAGGGGCTAATGCCATCCTAGGCGTTTCTCTAGCAGTTGCTAAAGCAGCTGCGAACGAGATAGGTTTGCCTCTTTACAGATACATTGGAGGAGTAAGTGCTAAGACCTTACCTGTTCCTATGATGAATATCATAAACGGAGGCTCACATTCAGATGCTCCTATAGCGTTTCAAGAATTTATGGTAATGCCTGTTGGAGCGAAAAGCTTTACCCACGCAATGCAAATGGGTTCTGAGATTTTCCATCATTTAAAAAAAGTATTACACGATAGAAAGTTAAGCACCGCAGTTGGTGATGAAGGAGGTTTTGCACCTGAACTAGAGGGTACAGAAGACGCATTAGATACAATTATCAAGGCAATCGGTAACGCTGGTTATAAAGCAGGTTCAGAAGTCATGATAGCATTAGATTGTGCTGCAGCAGAATTTTTTGAAAAGGGTATTTACGACTATACCCTTTTTGAAGGCGATAAGGGAGTTAAGCGAAGTTCAGAAGAGCAAGCCACTTACCTAGCAGAATTAGTGAATAAATACCCTATCATTTCTATAGAAGACGGAATGGATGAAAACGATTGGGAAGGATGGAAATTTCTAACCGAAAAAGCTGGAGACCGAGTTCAACTGGTAGGAGATGACCTTTTTGTAACGAATGTAGAACGTCTCGGAAAAGGTATTGAAAAAGGGATTGCAAATTCGATTTTAATTAAAGTAAATCAAATTGGAACCTTATCAGAAACCATTGCAGCAGTTGAAATGGCGCACAGAGCGGGATATACTTCGGTAATGTCTCATCGCTCTGGAGAAACAGAAGATAATACAATAGCAGATTTAGCAGTAGCCTTAAACACTGGGCAAATAAAAACAGGTTCTGCTTCGCGTAGCGACAGAATGGCCAAATACAACCAGCTATTAAGAATAGAGGAAGAACTAGGGGAACTGGCATTTTTCCCTAATGAAAAAGCATTTAAGCACCTGTAGAATAGAAACCATCCCAAATTCAAAAAAAGAGAACGTATGAGTGAAACAGTTAAACTGACGTATAAAGACAAAAATTATGAGTTTCCTTTAGTAGAAGGGAGCGAAGATGAAAAAGGAATTGACATCAAGACACTACGCGCTCAAACAGGTTTGATTACTTATGATCCTGGTTACAAAAATACGGGCTCTTGTAAAAGTGCAATAACGTTTCTTAATGGAGAAGAAGGGATTTTACGCTATCGAGGCTATTCTATAGAAGACTTATGTGATAAGGCTAGTTTTATAGAAGTCGCTTTCTTGTTGGTTT
>Ga0315330_10000989_pt1 | contig 18756 bp, 17 predicted proteins | sample M140m34915metaG_FD_203453 | JGI IMG/M metagenome (GOLD analysis project Ga0315330, IMG submission 203453) | Ammonia-oxidizing marine archaeal communities from Monterey Bay, California, United States - M1 40m 34915 | ecosystem: Environmental > Aquatic > Marine > Intertidal zone | place: USA...
GCATAAGCTACTTAACAGTAATATTCTTTTTTATAAGTAAAAATAAAATATTTACAGCAATAATATTTTTTTCGTTAGCTTTTAATGTGTACTATACGTCGTTCAGCAAAGTTGTTTTACCAGAGTCAATATTTTTCTCTCTTATCAATTTTACTATAGGATTAATGGTGACATCTAAAGGAAATAAAAACTTAAAAGAATTTTTATTATTTGGGTTGCTTATTGGTCTTATTGCAATTACTAAAAAGATTGGCATAGTGTTTTCTATTATCTTCACTCTATATTTTTTTCATAAAAATAAATCCCAAAATTGTAAACTCATAACTTTATCTATTATTTTCTTAGTAATTATATTTGAAAATATTATTTTCTATAAATATCATAATGGACGAGGTTCAGTTGTTCCAACAGCTGTCTTAGGAAAATTTCTTTTTATATCTGGTAGCGAATCATTTAAACCCGATAATTATCAATACCTTAATAAGTTTAAGCTTGAAGTACCAATAATTCAAAATAAATCAAGGTCAATTCATAATTTTCTAAATACAATCGACAATCGCTTTATTAGAGCTGAATTACAATCAGATTATGAAGTAGTTCTTCAGTATCAAAATATATTTGAACTAGATAATTTCAAAGAGATCTCAACACTCATTAAAGACAATCATTATCATTTCTTTTTTGAAATGATAAAGAATAACCCAATTCAATATCTTGAGATTTTCTTGAACCATTATATAGGAATGTGGGCTGGAGGCGGAAAGTTCTTTCCTGAGTTTGTGGAAAAACTTTCAAATGATAGCGTTCCTTTTAAAAGTTATCTTAAAAATTCATCATCAGAAATGAAAATAAAAAAACAATCATTGATAATGCTATCGCATTATTTATTTATTCTTTTATTCTTAATATTTCTATCTGTTAGTATTCTTTCTTTAATAAGGTTATTAATCGACAGAAAGTTTGATATAGTTGTATTTCTTCTGATTGCTTGTAATTTATATTTATGTATTGTTGCATTTGTTAATGTCTCAACTATTAGATATTTAATGCCAATTTACCCAATTGTAAGTTTTGTAATTTTAACAATAATTAGTAAGAAAGTATTAGTAAGAAAATGTGCGGAATAGTAGGGTTTCAGTTATTTAAGACGAAAAAAATTAATCCAGAAAAATCCCTTAAAGAAATCACAAACCTTTTATCACATAGAGGACCAGATACTAAGGGGTATTGGAAAAATGAAGATGACAAGCTTTATATAGGACATACGAGACTTTCAATAGTTGATTTGTCTAATGATGGAAATCAACCTATGGAATCATTCGACGGAAGATATGTAATTGTATTCAATGGAGAAATATACAATTATAAAAGCCTTAAAAATAAATTAAATACAAAAAAGCCTAAACTGGAAAATGTTAGTGATACAAGAATTCTTTTGGAATTAATATCACACTATGGTGTTAAAAAGACATTATCATTTATCGAGGGTATGTTTGCTTTTATGGTTTGGGATAAAAAAGAGAAAACAATATATATTTCAAGAGATGTTTATGGTGAGAAACCTCTATTTTACTATTGTGAAAATGATTCTTTAATATTTTCATCTGAACTTAAATGTATAAAAAGATTTCTAGGTTCAAAGTTAGAAATTAATAATGAATCGATGCAACTTTATTCCTCGTTAGGATATATCCCAGCACCTTTTACAATTTTTAAAAAAGTTAAAAAAGTATTGCCAGGTGAATTAATTACAATAAATAATGCAAGAATTTCCGAAAAATTTAGATACAATGAATTCTCAACAACGCAATCAAACGAAAATCTTTCATATGATGATTTATATTATGAAACAACAAAACTAATTGAAGAGTCTATAAAAAAAATGATGGTTGCTGATGTGGAAATTGGTTGTTTTTTATCTGGAGGAATCGATTCAAGTTTAGTTGCTTCAATTATGCAGAAAAATTCAAGTAAAAAAATCAAAACTTTCTCGATTGGTTTTAAAGAAAAACAATATGACGAGTCTCAATTTGCGAAAAAAATATCAGAATATCTCAAAACTGATCATCATGAATTAATATTATCCAGTAACGATTTGTTGGATAACGTTGAAAAAGTAAGTGAAATTTACGATGAACCATTTGGTGATTCATCATTTTTACCAACTTATTTACTTAGTAAATTTGCTTCAAAGAAAGTGAAAGTGGTATTATCTGGTGATGGTGGGGATGAAACATTTCTAGGATATAATAGATATTCTTTTGCTAAAAGATTTGAAAAGTTTAATCATTTAACTCCCTTATACATAAGAACTGTAATTGGAAACGTATTAAATTTAGTGCCAATTGGGATGTATGATTATATTAGTAGTCCATTTTTAAAATACTTTGGAATTCATGGATTTTCATCAAAGATGAGAAAAATAATTAGTTTAATGAATTTTAAGGATAACTCTGAATTTTATAAGAAACTAAATATTATAGATCATTCGAATCTTAACTTTCTAAAAGATTATAAAATGTTCAATAATGATAACGATATAATTAGGGCAACTCAAATGAATGATGTTAATTATTATTTATCAAATGATATTCTTGTAAAAGTTGATCGAGCCAGTATGGCAAATTCATTAGAAGTTCGTTCGCCATTCCTAGATCGTAAATTATCAAATAAAGTTTTTCAGCTACCTCAAAAATTAACAATGAAGAACAATAAGCTAAAATATATTTTAAAGAAAAAGTTAGAAGAATATATTCCAAAGAGTTATTTTAATAGACCAAAGATGGGGTTTGCTATACCTTTACATAACTGGTTCAGAGAGCCGGAATCTAAAAAATATTTTGATGAAATATTTTTCGATTCAAATTGGCAGAGGCTAGGAATAGAAAAAAAAAAAATCACAACCATGTGGAACGAATATAGTAAATTTTCAAATAGTACACCGGCTAAAATATGGAATTATGCTATGGCTGGTATTTGGTTAAGGAGTCATTAGATATGTTTTCTATTTCCCATGGTATTGATATTGTTGAAATCAAAAGAATAGAAAAAGTTTATAAAAAATTTAATAAGAAATTCATCAATAGAATATTATCAAATGAAGAAATCTCTAAAATAAAGTTTGAAAGCCTAAGTAAAACAAATGTAGCTAATTTTTTAGCTGCTAGGTATGCTTGTAAGGAAGCTTGTGCTAAGGCAGCTGGCACTGGTTTTTCAAATGGTTTAAAATTTACAGATTTTAAAATATTTAATGATCAACATGGTAAACCCGTACTTATAGTATCTGAGAAAGTTAGAAAAATGTTAAAAAAAGATTTTAATTCTACAATTTCAATTAGTCATGAGAAAAAATTTGCCATAGCTTCTGTGATTTTTTACTATCCTAAAAATAAATGAAAAAAACTATTATAATAGTTATCGGAAGTTTAGAATTGGGTGGAACCGAAAAACAAATATTACATAAACTAAAGCATTTAAAAAATAATTTTAATTTTAAGTTAATAATTTTCCAAAAAAGAGGTTTTTTCTATAAAGATTTAAAAAAATTAGGTGTAGAAATAATTGATTTAACAGAAGATTCCTTCGGCAAGATATTCAAATATTCATTAATATTCTTTAAAATGTTGTCTACTATAAAAAAAATACAGCCAGATATTGTTAACTTTTATTTACCACACTCATATTTAATTGGCGGTTTCACTTCTTTTTTTTTCAAAAATATAAGTTTTATAATGTCAAGAAGATCAATGAATTTCTATCAAAGAAAATTTAAATTTATAAGTTTTATAGAAACAAAGATCCTTCATAAAAAAATGAAACTGATAATTGTAAATTCAAAATCAATAGAAAATCAACTTATAAAGGAGGAGGGTGTGCCCGCTGAAAAAATAAAAGTTATTAACAATTTTATTGAGATCCCTCATTTAAAAAAAATTTCAAAAAAAAATATCAATATTTTATTTGTTGCTAACTTGATTCCTTATAAGAATCATAAGTTAGTTATTATGGCTTCTAATTTAATCAAAAGGAATTTAAATTACAAGATTCATATAATTGGAGAGGGCGATGATAAATACTCAGATGAATTGATGAGTTTAATTGATAAGAATAAACTTAATAACAAGTTTACTTTTCATGGAAAATTAGCTGATTATTCAAATATTGCACAAATTTCTGATATTGGTATTCTATCCTCCAATGAAGAAGGTCTTTCTAATGCTATTATGGAATATATGACACTTAAATTACCAATAGTTGCAACGAATGTTGGTGGTAATCGAGAACTTGTAATTAATAACAAAAATGGATACTTAGTTGAAAAAGGTGATTATAAGAAATTTGCAAGCTATCTCCAAAAACTTATAATTAGCAAACCTCTTAGGGATAGACTTGGCAACAAAAGTTACGATATTATTACTAAAAAGTTCAATGTAGAAAAGACAATTAAAAAATATAAAGATCTATATTGTAATCTTTAGAGTTTTCTTAAGAGTGATAATAAATTAATTTCATTAAAACATTGATTTTTATTTTAATTCCTTTCAAAATAATTTATCTTAATTAAGAATATAAATATTGCTAATTAAATGAGGTTAATTAAAATAAAATTCTTTTAGAATCTATTTTAGATTATTCTTTACCCCAGTTATTTGACTCCCTTATTCCGTAAATGAATTTAACTCGAGATAACAACATTCTAAGTTACTTTACAAGAGTGAGATCTAAGACATTGAACCTAGTAATGAAATTGAACCATGAAGATATGGTTGTTCAAAGTGATGGTTTTGTTAGCCCCATTAAATGGCACTTAGCTCATACCACATGGTTTTTTGAAACTTTTATTTTAAAAAAGTTAAACAAAAAATATAAAATTTTTGATAAGAGTTTTAATTACTTATTTAATTCATACTATAACAAAATTGGATTATATAACCCAAAAAGTAAAAGAGGTTTGCTAGTCAGACCAACAATAAAAAAAGTTTTTGAATATAGAGAATTTGTGAATAAGGAAATATCAAATCTTTTAATTAAAAATATAGATAATAGTAGATTACTTAACTTGATTGAACTAGGGATTAATCATGAGCAACAGCACCAAGAGTTAATATTAATGGATATCTTGAATATCTTTTATAATTGTCCTTTAAAACCTTCATATAAAATAAAAAAGAAGCATAAGGACGCTAAAAGACATAAATTTACTTGGTCAAATAAAGAAAAAATAAATTTTAAATATGGTTATATTGATAATAAATTTTCATATGATAATGAGGGTCCGTCTGGAGAGATGGAATTAAATCCTTTCCAAATTAATATAGACTTTATTACTGTAGGTGACTGGAAAAATTTTATTGAAGATGGAGGATATAATATACCCAACTTTTGGTTATCTGACGGTTGGGATTTTATAAAGCGAAATGAAATTAACATGCCTATGTACTGGATAGATAAAAACCATCATTTTACATTGTATGGTGTGGAAAAATTAAAAAACTCACAGCCAGTCTCTAATATAAGTTTTTATGAAGCATATGCGTACAGTAAATATAAAAAACAAAGGTTGCCAACAGAGTTTGAGCTTGAATATTTTTTGAAAAGCAATAGAAAGAGTGGTAATTTGTTAGAATCAAATAATTTTCAACCAATTTCTTTTTCTAATAAAGATTATCTAAACAATGCATATGGAAACTTATGGTGTTGGACCTCTAGTTATTATCAGCCTTATAATAAATTTAGAGCTTTTAAAGATGATTTAGGTGAATATAATGAAAAATTCATGTGTAACCAGTTTGTTCTGAAGGGTGGTTCTTTTGCCACTCCAAAAAACCATATAAGGTCATCATATAGAAATTTTTACTATCCACACGATAGGTGGCAATTTTGTGGTTTAAGACTTGTGAAGGAGATTAATTAATGGAATATGTTAATTACATTGAATGTTTTTCTGAAGATCATGATGAGATTGATGACCTAATCTTTGGTTTAAGTGATGAAATTCAAAAAAGATTAAATTCTAAGTACTTTTATGATGAAAATGGTTCATTACTTTTTGATCAAATTACAAAACTTGATGAATATTATCCTACAAAAAAAGAACTAGAAATTTTAGATGTACAAAAACGCGAGATTGGTAAGTTACTACCTTCAAATTCAGCAATTCTTGAATTTGGAAGTGGTTCTAATTTAAAAATTAAAAAACTATTAAAAATAATTGATTCACCTGAGGAAATTATTTCAATTGATATAAGTAAGGAATTCCTATTAAAGAATGCAAATGAACTAGCTAACACATTTCCTGAAATAAGAGTAACAGCAATATGTGCAGATCTCAATCAAAAGATAGATATCGAAGATATTGTAGGAATGAAAATACCAAAAGTTGGTTTTTTTCCTGGATCCACAATAGGAAACTTTTTACCTAAAGATGCAAAAAAATTATTAAAAAGATTCAAAGATATATTGGGAAATAATAATTTTTTAGTTATAGGTGTGGATTTAAAAAAAGATATCAAGATATTAGAAAAGGCTTACAATGATTCAGAGGGTATTACAGCAGAATTTAATAAAAATATACTAGATCGTATAAATATTAAATTTGGTTCTAAATTTAAAAAAAAAAACTTCGAACACAGAGCGTTTTACAATAGTAAAGAAAATAGAATAGAAATGCATTTAGTAAGTAAAAAAGCTCACTGCGTAGATATTTTAGATAATAAAGTATGTCTTAAGAATGGGGAATCAATTCATACTGAAAATTCATATAAGTATACAATTTCAAGCTTCAAAGAAATGTGCGAGAATGTTGGATTTGAATTTCAAAAAGTCTTTACGGATAAAAAATCCTTTTTTGGGGTGTTTATTTTAAAAACAAGGGATTAATGGAGTTTATTAATTTTAATAATGCTGGATCGAGCAAAAGTTTTAGTCAAACTAATTTAAAAATTAAAGAATATTTAGATCAAGAAGAGAGGTTAGGTGGATATTTTTGTGTTGAAGTTTTTAAACTAAAACTATCAAAATTCTATCAAAATTTGTCAAATTTAATAAATTGTCAACCAGACGAAATATCATTCATTTCAAATACTACCGTTGGCTTTAATCTTTTTATAAACTCAATAAAAATTTCTAAAGGAGATAATGTTGTAATTCTAGAAAATGAATACGAGAGTAATTTAATATCTTTATTAAACAATAAAGTAAACTTTAGAGTTGTTAAATTATCAAAAGATGGAGAGGTTGACTTAAATGACTTAGTTTCAAAGATTGATTGTAGAACAAAAGTAGTAAGTGTTTGTCACTTACCATCAAATAACGGAAATCAAAACCCAATAAAAAAAATTGGTAAGTTGGTAAAGGCACAAAACCAAAAAGCTATTTACCTGATTGATGCTTGCCAATCTATTGGTCATTTGGATATTAATGTAAAATCAATCAAATGCGATGTCTTGGTAGGTTCAGGAAGAAAGTACCTACGAGGCCCAAGAGGCACAGGTTTTATTTTCATAAAAAAAAAAATAAAAGAGCGTATTAATCCATTAATATTAGACTCACATAATTCCTCATTGGAAAATAAAATCAAGGTTACCAATAAACATATTTTTGAAAATTTTGAATATTCCCCAGCTCTTAAAATTGGTTTATCGGAGTCAATAAATCAGATAAACAAAGTAGGTATCGCGCGTATCGAAGAGAATATAAGAAAAAAAACGATTTATTTCAGGGAAAAATTAAAAAAAAATCCCAAAATAATAACTTATGAAAATAATAATAACTTTTCTGGAATAAGTACCTTAAATTTTCAGGAAGAAGATCCTAAACGTATATTCAATCATTTATTAAAAAAGAAAATTTTAACATCAGTTACACAAAAAAAAAAATTATTAAGACCATTTAAAAAAAAAAAAATTCTAAGTGCTTTAAGAGTATCTATTCATTATTATAATACATATAAACAAATAGATTACTTGATTGAATGTTTTTCAAAGTTAAAGTTGTAAGTCATGGACCTAAATAAAATAATAAGATTTATCCAAGTTTTTTCTGTATTAGTTATATTCATTGGCTCTGTAATAGGTTTTTCACAAGAGATTATACATATGATTGATGTAAAAAAAATCTCGCTTGCGGATCTTCTCTTACTTTTTATATATGTTGAGGTAATGGGAATGATTAGAGTTTACTTGCTACAAGAAGAAATAAGAATAACATATCCACTTATAATAGCCATAACAGCTATATCAAGATTAATAATATTACAAAAAAAGGATCTTGACCCATCGATTCTAATTTATGAATCAGTTGCAATTTTAATATTAGCAATTGCTATTATTGTTTTGAAAATGAGATACAGTGATTTTTTCAAAGAAAACAATAAAAAATGATTAGAATAAATTTAAAAACACATTTAAGGTTTATAAATTTTTTTTTTTTGATATCTGTTTTAATATTTGTGATTGCCCCGCTAATAGATATTAAAATATCAAGCCTTTTTTTTTTTGAGAATAGTTTCATTTCGGAAAAATTCACCATCATTAAAAGTTTAAGAATATTTCTTAAAAACTTTATGGTAACTATCCCTTTTTTGGGTTTATTTTTTTTTTTATTTATTTTAAAAAAAAAAAAGAAGAAAGAGTTAAGGTTTAAGCTAGCTGTTCTTGGTTTGTTAATTGGGCCTATTATTGGTTGTGGAGTAATTGCTAACTTAATCTTCAAAGAAAATTGGGGACGTGCAAGACCAGTTCATATTACTGAATTTGGTGGAAATAAGATTTTCACCAACCCTTTTATCAAATCAAACCAATGTGAAACCAATTGTTCATGGATAAGTGGAGAAACATCAGGTGCTTTTTCATTTATGGTAGGGACTATAATTCTAAGAAATCATATTTTTTTTATTTTCAACTGGTTTCTCGGCCTTTTGGTCTTTTTTTGCAGATTATCAATGGGTGGACATTTTTTTAGCGATAATTTATTTTCTTTATTTTTAATGATTTATTTAGCATACGGGTATAGATATCTAGTCTATTTATACATAAGAAATTTATCAAAGAGATAAGAATGCAACGCATTTTAGTTTTATCAGATAATAAACAAAGTAGTAAAAATTTGTGTGAAGCTTTGATTAGTGAAATTAAAAAGATTAAAAGAATTTCAACTGATCATCTCATTATAGACAAAGGAATTATTCATTATCTTCCTAACATTCTCATTTATTTATACCTAAAGATTTTTCATAACTATAAGAAATTAAAGTTCAATAGTTTTGACCTCATTATTTCATGTGGAAGAATAACAGCTCCATATAATTTAATTTATAAAAGGATGTATAATTCAAAAAATATACATATTTTAGATCCTTATATCTTTAGGAATTGTTTTACTAAGATTATTATTCCAGAACATGACAAATTAAAAATAAAAGAATTACAGAATTCACTCATTACTATTGGTACGCTTGTTTATAAAGATAAAAAAAATGTATCAAAAGTTAAATTTAACAAGAACAAAAAGATTATTACATTTTTGATTGGTGGATCAGGAAGGAGTTCCAACTTACAAATAAATGAAGTGACAAATGTTCTACAAAAATTAAAACGTATAGAAAAAAAATATAATCTTGTTTCTTGTTTTTCTAGAAGAACTCCAGCTTCTGTTAAGCAATATTTGATTGACAATAAATATAATTACTATCCAAAAGAACAAAATAATCCCTATCAATATTTAATAAAAAAATCCGATTATTTTATTGTAACAGAGGACTCAGTAGGAATGATTTCTGATGCAATATCCACCGGTAAGCCAGTTTTTATAAAACATCTCAAGAAAGTCAAACCCAAGCTAAGAAATTTTAGTAATTATTTAATTAGTTCTGGATTAGTAAAAAAATTTGATGGAACAATTATAAACTATAAATATAAACCTTTAAATGAAGCGAAGCGTTTAGCAATAAGAATTAGTAGTGAATTATAGACTTTATCTATTGTGAAACCATATCCATTGTTCAGGATAATCTATTATCCATTTTTCTATAATTTTATTTAGATAATTCATTATTTTTTCTTCATTTTTTAATGACTTTATTTTTTCATATGGGATAGGTTTCATATATTTTATAATAAAACTAGTTTTATTCTTTCTTACACAAAAAGCAGGTATTATGGGACATTTAAACTTTAGTGAGAACTTTGCAATAGCGGATGCAGTCATTACCTTTCTATTAAAGAAATTTGTTTCAATCCCGTCGTTCATTTTTTGATCTATAAGCATTCCAATATTTCCACCCTCTTTTGATAAAACTTTAATGCAATCCTTCGCACCATCTTTCCCTTTTTTTATTAAATTTACTCCATAAGAGTGTCTTATTTTTCTAAGAAGTCCATCAACATATTTGTTATTAGGAGCTCTATAAATGAAATTTATCCTATATCCATTTTGAGTTAAAGGGTGAGAGGTTAATTCCCAATTACCAATATGAGCTGAAAAGAAAAGACAATTTTTACTATTTTTTAGTGGCTCAAGTAGGTTTTGAATATCTTTGACTTGAATATCTTTATTATTGTGAACCTTTATTCTATCTAGGTTAGGATATTCACCAATATTTCTCCCAAAATTTTCCCACATTCTTTTCACGATATAGTCTATATTTTTATTTGTTAAATCAGGAAAAGCTCTCTTTATATTTAATTTTGCTATTTTAGTTCTTTTTGAAAATAGACCGTATAAAAGGAATATTTGTCCAGAAATATTGGATGAAACCTTCAAACCAAGCATTCTAAAAATTATATAAAAAATTTTTACAAGTAAAAATTCAACTAAGTATTTTATGGATTTCATTCGTAACTACTTAATTATTATAATAGAGGGTGGATGTATTGGCGATTTATCAACAAGCTGTGAGATTTTCTCAAGATTTGTTTTATATATTGATTGATTATTTAATGAAGAATTTGAAACTATTGTAATTTCAGTATCTCTATTCATACCTTCGCTGATTAATTTTTCCGATATTGATTTAATTTGAGAAACTCCCATGTAAATAACAATCTTTCCTCTATTCAAAACAAGGTTTTTAAAGTTAATTTCTTTGAATTTCTTTGATATTTTTTTATGTCCGGTGATGAAATTACAACATTTTCCATTACTAATGAATTCTTGGTTAATTGATTTCATAGCTGATTGTGATGCTGTTAAACCAGAGAAGATCTGGAATTTAATTTCATTCTTTTTTAAGAAATCTATTTCTTGACTACCTCTACTAAAAAAACTTACATCACCACCTTTCAATCTTAATACTTTTTTATTCTTTTTTGCATACTTTACTAACCAATCATTTATTTGCTCTTGTGAACAAGCTCTTTTACTTCCTGTTTTACCTGCATAGATTCTTTTTACATTCTTTTTACAATAATCAATGAACTTTGGATTTACTAGCGCATCATAAATCACAATATCAGCTGCCTTTAGTGCATAAAAAACTTTCAATGTTATTAATTTTTCAGAACCAGGACCAGATCCAGCAATAATTACGGTTCCAGCTTTAAAATCTATTACATTAGCGTTATAATCAAATTTCATTTGAATAAATTTAACATTATTTTGTATGAAAAATGCAATTGTTTTAAAAAATATTTCCGTTTCATACGGAAGTTCTGACATATTGAACAATGTCTCACTTTCCATTGAGTCTGATTACCCAACATGTATTATCGGTAAAGGTTCCTCTGGAAAAACCACACTTTTAAAAACAATTTTAGGTTTAGTAAAATTAAAAAAAGGTAAAATAATCATAAAAGAAAATATGAACAATAATTCTAATAATTTTGGTGTTGTATTCCAAAAAGATGCACTTTTTGATAGCTTATTAGTTTGGCAAAATGTAATGTTCCAAAGTCTTGAAAGTGAAAACGATAATAAATTAATTATTAAAACAAAACGAATACTTAAGAGTGTTGGCTTATCTCCTCAAGATGCTTTTTTAATGCCAAATGAGTTATCAGGCGGAATGAGAAAAAGAGTAGCAATCGCAAGAGCCATATCACACGACCCAAAATTCTTAATACTTGATGAACCAACTGCAGGACTTGATCCAATTAAATCGACCTTGATATTTAATATAATTACTAAACTTAATAAGGAGAGAAAAATGACTATATTAGCTGTATCATCGGACATGAAAGGTGCTATCAAATACTTTAAGCAACTTATTTTTTTGGATAGCAAGAGGGTGCATTGGAAGGGAAAGCCATCTGAAGCTTTAAAGGAGCCAACTAAATTAGTAGGAGAGTTCCTAGCAAAGGTTTAAATTATTTTCTTAGTAAGTCAGCGCATCCTGCTGTTGCATCAATTCCAGATTCTACATAACAAGCACTTATTCTATTTTTCTCCAATATTTTTCCAATATTGTAACCCCTACTATTTGCAGCAACCCATGTGAATGTAACGTTATCTGGATGAATTACACCAAAAAAATCCTTTGTTCCATCGGTGTAGGAAAATGTACCTTTAAATCTTCTATCTTTTTGCTCAATTATTTCAACTTTTTTTTCCCAAGTTCTAAACCCTCTTTGTTCTGAAAGGGTATTATTCTTTCCAGTCCATGTTCCTATTAGGCTTGGTATATTATCTTTAGCGAAAGCATCGATACAATATGTAAAAAGTATCGTGACTATAAAAATTTTTAAATTTTTTAAATACATATAGTATATTATTGTAAAAAAAAAATAAAATACAACTTCAAATGAATTTAAATTTAATAAAATTCTATTTTAAAAAAAATCTTATCTCAATATTCTTCATGGGAATAATAAGTGGAATTCCTTTATACCTTATACTTTCGACTTTATTCATATGGTTAACTCGCGAAGGGGTCGATATATCAACAATTGGTTTATTTGCTTTAACTTCCATACCTTGGAGCATAAAATTTTTATGGTCCCCCATTCTAGATAATTATAAATCCCCGTTATTTTACAATTTATTTGGACACAGGCCGTCTTGGCTCTTATTAATACAATTCTTTATGATTCCATCTTTAATATTACTTGGAACCTTTAACCCTAATAATGATATTGGTATTATAGCAATTCTCGCTTTAGTTATAGCTTTTCTCTCTGCAAGCCAAGATATTGTAATAGATGCTTTTAGAATAGAAATACTAGACGATAAAAGTCAAGGAGCAGGTGTCGCAATGACTCAGCTTGGATATAGGTTGGGCGGCATAATTTCTGGTGCAGGAACATTGTACCTAAAAGAATTTTTTAGTTGGGTGCAGGTTTTTACACTTCTTTCCATAATGATAACTTTAGTAGTTATAACTATTCTTACTTTGACATATAAAAAAAGTGTATTTAAGAAAAAGTTTGAAAGAAGAAGTATTATTGATCCATTCAAAGAGTTTATTACAAGAAATCAAATTTCAAAAATAGTTATAATTATCTTTTTCATTTTCTTTTTTAAATTTGGTGACGTTATTGCCGGCGTTATGGCCAATCCATTTTATGTTAAAATAGGTTTTTCAAATATAGAAATAGCAAATGCAAGTAAGATATTTGGAGTCTTAATGACTGTTTTTGGAGTTTTTATTGGAGGCTATCTCGTAAAAATAAAAGGAATTCTAAACGCATTGATAATATCTGGATTTTTTCAGGTATTTTCAAATTTGCTTTATGTACTTTTAAATGAGGTTGGAGCAGATTTTCGATTTTTGATGATTACTATTGCTGGTGAAAATTTTTCTGGTGGTTTAGGATCGTCAGCATTTGTTGCATATTTATCAGTTTTATGTAACAAACAATACACAGGAACACAATATGCTTTACTTTCCTCTGTAATGGGTTTGACGAGAACTATACTTTCCTCCCCCAGTGGTTTTTTAGTTGAGATATTTGGTTGGAGTTTCTTTTTTATCTTGTCTACATTTTTAGGATTACCAGGTTTAATCATACTTTTTTGGATGAAAAAAAAATTTACTATAGAGATGCAGAAGAAAACTAATTCATAATTTCTTTGAATTCAATTAAATCACTAAATTTTTTATCACAACAAATTCTGTTATAAAATTTGTAAAGTTCTGGAAAATCTTTAATAAAATCGACTGGTATTTGTTCAAGTTGTCCTGATAAAAACCACCTTATTACTCTCCAAGCTGTGATATCTGCTATACTAAATTTTCCAGTAAAAAAAGAGTTTTTTGAATTATCTATATAAAAATTTTCTAAAAATCTAAACCATGTAAAAAGATCTTTTTGAATAAAAATTTTTCTAAGTTTTCTTGATTTTACTTGATTTTTCTCTCTTATTGAGTGAGCTATTCTGTATGTAATTTCATTTGCCCAATCAATTATTTGATTTATTATTAATTGATTTTCTATATCTGAGTCATATAAATTCGATATCGACGAACAAAATATTGCTAATGAGTGAGTGTGGCAATGAATTTTTCCGTTAATTTCAAGAATTGGCAATTGTTCAAATGGATATTTCTTTTTAAAGTCTAACCAGTCTTTTCTAGGTATTCTTTTATATTCATATGGGATGTTCTTATATGATAGGGAAAGTCTTAAAATATCAACTCTCCAGAAATTGAAATCAAAATAAATAATTCTTATTTTCAATTCAACCTCATTTATTATTTTTCTGCAAATGCCTTTTCTATTACAAAGGCTCCCTGAACTTTTGTTGAACCTTCTTTACACCCCATTTTTTCGAATAATTTTTTTAAATCATATGTCATATCTTCTGAACCACAAATCATTACCCTATCATTCTCAGGGTCAAATTCATCAAGCCCTACTGCACTCCAAAGTTTTCCTTCTTCAATCCATTTGGTAATTCTTCCTTCTCTTTCCCATTTCTCACGTGTTACTGTATTAAAGTAAATGAAATTACCCTTGGTTACTTCAGAATATACCTCATCATTATTAAGTGTGTTTAAAACGTCCTTGTAGGCTAATTCTTCAATAGTCCTCACAGTGTGAGTTAAGACTACTTTATTAAATTTCTCATAAGTTTCAGGATCTCTTATGATACTCATAAATGGTGCGAGCCCAGTTCCTGTTGACAAAAGGTATAAATTTCTGCCAGGAAGAAGATAGTCACAAACTAATGTACCAGTTGGTTTTGAATTAACTAATACTTGATCGTCAATTTTTACATGTTGGAGCTGGCTAGTAAGTGGTCCATTAGGAACCTTTATTGATAAAAATTCAAGATGATTTTCGTGGTTGGGACTAACAACAGAATACGCTCTCAATAATGGTTTACCATCAATCTCTAGTCCAATCATCGCAAATTCACCATTTTTAAACCTAAAAGATATATCTCTGGTAGTTTTGAAACTAAATGTTTTATCAGTCCAATGATGGATACTTATTACTTTTTCTTTTAATATTGCCATAAAATTATAGATTAAAAAACTTCATTTGATTACAAACTATGTTATAAAACTCTTAATTAAATAATTTTTAGCAAAATGACAAGTATTAATATAAGAAAGTTATCTCACTCAGAAATGGATCTATACAGAAAGCCGCTGTTACCGGAGACATGGAGTTGTTTTCCAGTTGATAGAGATATTGATACTCAGCAGTTGAGGAAAGCACTTCAGAAGGACCTTGACAGGATTAGATCTGGAGCTGAAAAGGATCCATTTTCTAATTCCATTACTATGTTGGCACTTGATATTTCAAGGATGCTAGAAAAAAATAAACTAAATTATTCTGCATTAGAAGCATTAATTCAAAGGTTAGCGGTTGGTTCATTTGGCTTGAGAGCCGATAGGTTGCAATCATATATTGGTTGTCTAGATCTAAAAACAAATAAAAAGAAAATTAATAAAATTATTAGATCCCTTGCATTTAATAATAAAAAATTAATCGATTTTGAAAAATTTAACGAAGTGATAAAAAATGAAGTTTTTGGGATTGTCTTCACTGCTCATCCTACATTTGGAACAACCCAAGAATTAATGAATGATTTGGCCAACTTGGCAATAAATGGCCTAGAAAATAACGAAAAAAGTAAAAAAAAACTAAAAACTGTAATCAAGCAAGTTTTTAAAACAGAACAACGTCCTCAAAAAAATATAACTTTAGACTATGAGCACAACTTATCAATGGTGGCTTTAGAACATCTTCAAAATGCTCTGGGAACATTCTACAGCGTCTTTCTCGATGTAAGTAAGGATTTATATCCAGATGATTTTCATAAGATAGAACCACATATCTTAAGGCTACATACTTGGGTAGGTTATGATGTTGACGGAAGAGGGGATATCTTTTGGAATGATTCTTTTTCAAAAAGACTAAAGGTTAAAGTTAACCAACTTGCAATTTATGAAAATAAGGTTGAGAAAATCCTATCAAAAGCAACTTCTAAAAATCTTATAAGTAAACTAAGCAAAATAAAGCAAAGGTTAAGCAATGCAATTTCAAGTAATAAGAAGGTATTAAAATCATTTGAAAGTAAGACTTTCCTTAATAATTTTGATGAGATTAAGCATATATCAAACTTTATGCATAAGAATAAGGAAAAACTTTTAACGACAACAAAGCCTTTAACTTTTGAAATCCAAAATATTATCAATGAACTTAAATCCGGGGATATTAAGGAAAGAAATATAATATTAGATGAAATTATTTTATTTAAAATATTAATGATTAATTGTGGGTTGGGATTGGGTAGAACACAATTTAGACTAAATGCTAATCAGCTCAATAATGCAATTTCAAGAGAAGTACATCTAACTGGTGACCCTGATGATCCGTCAAATAAAAGGTCATATTTAAGATCATTATCCAAGTTGATAGATAATGTTAAACCCGTGAAAATTAATTTTGGTAGCATTGTAGAAGAGAACATGAACGCCAGAAGGTATTTCATGCTAATCAAACAAGTTCTTAAATATATTGATGAAGATCAATCTATAAGATTTTTAATTGCTGAATGTGATTATTCATTGACAGTAATGACCGCACTTTATTTTTCTAAAATGTTTGGTGTGGAGGACAAAGTTGATATCTCACCACTATTCGAAACCGAAAAAGGATTGGAAAGTGGTCATGCAATAATAAACACTTTGCTTAAAAATAAACACTTCAAAAACTATATTATTAAACGGAAAAAAATATCAATTCAAACAGGATATTCAGATGCAGGAAGATATTTGGGACAGTCGGCTGCAGTTTTGTCAATTGAGAATCTACAAAGAAAAATTGCAAATACTTTGGTGGAAAATAATATCAGTGGAGTTAAATTACTAATTTTCAATACACATGGCGAGTCAATAGGAAGAGGGGGACATCCTGTTTCTTTAGCTGATAGGTTGAGATATGTTTGTTGTAATTATACCCAAAAAAAATTAGAGAATTGGGATATAGGCTTGATAAAAGAAATGAGCTTTCAGGGAGGTGATGGTTATCAATATTTTATGAATCATGATCTGTCATTTGCAGCTATTTCAAGAATTTTTGAGTTCTGTTTTGATGATAGCTACAAGAATGATTCAGATAATTTGTATATCTCTTCAGATTTTGGGATTGAATTTGTTAATACCATAAAAAATTTTAATACAGATATAATGGATGATCCCAATTATGCTGCCTTACTAAGTGTTTTTGGTTCAAATCTTAATCACTCTACAGGTTCAAGGTCTGTTAAAAGACATTTTGATAGTTCAGTAAAAACGTTAGCGTATCATCCTAGTCAAACCAGAGCAATACCACAAAATTCAATTTTACAACAATTAGGTATGTTAGCCAATACACTAGGAGGTGTAGGCACTTTTATAAGAAAAGATCCTAAGATTTTTAATGACGTTTATAGAAAGTCAGAGCGCTTTAGAAGAATTATTGATATGGTTGAATACGCTTTTGCTTTTAGTGATATTGAGGTTCTTAAAGCATATATAGATTGCTACGACCCAGGCATGTGGTTATCTTGGTCAACAAGAACAGTTGATTCTGAACGAAGTGAAAATATGAAAGAAGTAGCAAAACTTTTAGAAAAATTTGATGTGCATTGGCGTTTAAATAAAGTTTATAGGAAACTTCATCAGGAATATATGGAAATAAGAAACTGGCTACTAGGTAGAAAACATAGAGGTAGAATTGCCGTGGGAAGAGGTAGAATAATTGAAAAAGAGGTAAGAGATGAACTTTTATTAATGCACGGTGTCAGAGTTGCAATTTTTCATGAAATATTTCTTTTATCAGTGAGAATTCCGAATTTTAGTGACCAATTAGGAACGACCAAAGATGAAATAGTCGCAAGGTTAATTAGATTTGATATTTTTGAGGCAGTAAAGATTCTTAGACAAATTTTTCCAGCTGGCAAAATTAAAACATCAAACAACGGTTTCTCTGAAAAATCTGACTACTTAAGCGAAACTCTTGTAGATTACTCAGATGAAGAAAAATATATTTTTAAAAAATTAGAGTCACTGTATGAATGTGCAAGAAGGGTAAGTACCGGTATTGCTAATTTTATTGGTTCTGTTGGCTAATTTATTTTTTTGACTTGTAATGTTCCTCTAGGTCACTGATGTCTTCGTCAGACAGATTTAATCTCTCTGCTAACTCCCTTAATTCAACCCTCTCGTTTTTATCAATAACGTTATCTTGCAATACAAATTCTAATTTTTTTTTATATTTTATCTGATTTCTTCTGGTATGTTCGGTAAAAGCTGATGCTAAAATACCTGAGGGTAAAGCAACGGTTCCTATTCCAAGAATAATTGTTATTGAACCAAATACTTTTCCT
>Ga0315330_10000996_pt1 | contig 18686 bp, 15 predicted proteins | sample M140m34915metaG_FD_203453 | JGI IMG/M metagenome (GOLD analysis project Ga0315330, IMG submission 203453) | Ammonia-oxidizing marine archaeal communities from Monterey Bay, California, United States - M1 40m 34915 | ecosystem: Environmental > Aquatic > Marine > Intertidal zone | place: USA...
GAAGGCGATGCTTGATGCAGGTCGATTTTTCAATCCCGTTGCATCAACTGAACTCGAAATGGTCAAAGCAGCCATGGATGGTTTGGGCCTAAATGTTCACCATTCTTTTGACCCAAACGCTCACATCATTGAATGGGCTTTGGCAAAGGAGGTGAAGGGATGAACTGGGCAGACATGACCCTTCGAGAGTTTCAAGCCGCTCTTGCATCATCTTCACCAACACCAGGTGGTGGGACGGCGTCAGCTGTCGCTCTAGGCCAAGCCGCCTCGCTTTCGATTATGGTTTGTGACTTGACCTTGGCGAATGAGAAGTGGGAAGAAGGCTGGGCCATTGCTGAACGCATTCAAACTCTCGCGATTCCCATGATGGGTCGTTCCAATGAATTGGCTACCGAAGACAGTACGGCCTTTGACCGCGTCATGGAGGGTTTTGGATTGCCAAAAACGACCGTCGAAGAAAAATCTGAACGGAAAGATGCAATACGCAGCGCCACCCTTGAGGCGGCAGTCGTTCCCTTTGAAACAGCTTCATTGGCTTTTGAACTGCTCACATCACTTCCGGAGCTCGCATTGAAGGGGAATGGAAATGCAGTCACTGACGTCGGTGTTGCAGGTTTGTTGGCTAGTGCAGCAGCCAAGGGCGCAATATTCAATGTTGAAATCAACCTTGATGGCCTACCTGAAGAGATGGGGCAATCGATACGTAAAGAGCTTCCAAGTCTCAAAGAGCATACGCGGATCGCATCAAGGGCGGTCATGGACGCAGTCCGAGAGCGAATGGGTCAGTGATTAACGGACCTGACTTCCCGGAGAAATGTCTCCATCAATGGTTACCAACCGGACGGCACCATCGCCATTGTCAGCAGCCAGCATCATTCCTTCTGAGAGGACACCTCGGAGCTTTCGTGGTTCAAGGTTTTGAACAAAGACAACAAGTTTACCCTCCATTTCATCAGGAGAATAGTACTCTTTGATTCCGGCACAGATGGTCCGGCCATCATCCGTTCCATCGTCCAACGAGACGACATAGAGTTTGTCCGCGTTTGGATGGTCCTCCACATGTGTGATTTTTCCAACCCGGAGATTCACTTTCATGAATGTCTCAAAATCAACATAGGTGATGCCTTCAATTTCTTTTTCCATTTTCTTTCCACCTTTCTTTTTCTTTTTGCCGCCCTTGACACCGAGTACTGCATCGGGTTCTGAATCATGTTCGACGAGGTTCTGTTCAACCGCAAGAATTTCTTCCAAATCCAGCCGGTCAAACAAGGGCTGAGGAGTATCCTCAAGCCACGTCAAGGGGGATTGCCAATTGATGGCCTCGTCCCAAGCACACAACGACACTTCGGAGGGCTGTGCTAAATTTACCCAGAGTTGCTGTGCGCTGGTCGGCATGAAGGGTTGCGTTGTAATGGCAAGGAATCGAGAAAGGCGCCAACAAAACGCCAATGTTGCAATGCTTTCCTCGTATCCTTCCTGGGGCCCATTGAGGTGCTTCCATGGTGCAGCGGATTGAAGGATCTGGTTGCCGTACTGAGAAACACCCATGATTTGCTGCAATGCTTCCTTGTATCGGTGGCGCTGCAACGATGCCGTTATGTCTTTGAAAGCACGTTCAACATGGTCTTTGTGGGGCTGAATGGATACATGCTCGTCGTGCCCCTCAAACGGCGATTTTCCTTCTTGTTGTGGAAGTCGAGCACCCAAGGTGAGCACTCGATGGACAAAATTGCCATAATTCGCATTCAATTCTGTGTTGATTTTCGCAACGAAATCGGGCCAATTGAAGTCTGAATCACTAAACTCAGGCATGACAATGCTCAGGTAATACCTCAGCGAATCTGGATGGTATCGCTCTAAAAAGGAAGGAAGCCAAACAGCATGTTTTCGCGATTTCGAGAACTGACCGCCAGCCAACATGAGGTATTGCATGGCTGGTACATCGCTCTCCAAGGCCAATTCACCTGGCCCGGGCAGCGTGATTGGGTCGGTCGTGGTAAGTCCCTTCTGTGCATGGTTCAAACCAAGAATGAGCGCAGGCCAAATGATGGTGTGGAATGGTATGTTGTCCTTGCCTAAGAAATACAGGTGGCGAGGTTTCGTGCCGTCTTCTGCCACCTCCCACCAACGCTTCCATGTATCAGCGCCGTCGGGTAGTGCATCTGCTTGGCGTTGAGCCCATATGCGCGCACAGGTGGAATATCCTTGAACGGCTTCAAACCAAACATAAACGCACTTTCCATCCCAGGAATCTCCTGAGAGAGGGACGGGGATGCCCCAAGAAAGGTCCCTTGTGACCGCTCGCGGGTGAAGCCCCATGTCCAACCATTGCTTCGTCATCTCTCGAACATTGACTTTCCAAACCTTTTCTTGGTTCCGAGCATGTTCTTCTAAGGCGTTTTGGAAGAGATCCAAGCGGTAGAAAAGATGTTCAGTTTCTCGAATGACCACCTTCGCGGTTGGATTCATTTTGGATACGGGATTTTTGAGCTCCACCGCCTCATAGGTCGCCCCACACGCATCGCACTGGTCTCCACGGGCGTCGGTGGCATCACACGAAGGACAGGTGCCTTCCACATATCGGTCGGGAAGAAAACGACCCGATCCATTTTCGTTGAGTTCATAGTATTGTTCGGTTGTTTTCCGTTCAAAAAATCCGGCGTTTTCAAGTGATTGAAAATTTTCTTGGACCATGCGTTTATGCTCAGAATCCGTGGTCCGGTTGAACAGGGCTCCACCGAACTCTGGACCACGAGGGTCAAGAGATGTTGACCAACTGCATCCAAGGTCTAAGAGCGCTTTGAGATTAATTTCATGGTACTCATCAACCACTTGCTGTGGCGTGATACCTTGTGTTTCAGCAGTGACGGTGATTGGAGTTCCATGTTCATCGGAACCCGAAACCATCAGCACACGATTACCCATTGCTCGTTCGAATCGGTATTGAATGTCAGGCGGCAAATAACAACCTGCGACATGGCCGAGATGAAGAGGGCCATTTGCATAAGGCCATGCGACACAAATCAGGACGTGTTCACCAGCCATACTGCCCCTCCAAGCCCAGCGAATGGACGAGGCTTCTTGAGGTTCACCCTTTGCTTCAGCATCCGGCCTACAAACTTGAAAGGGTAGCGTCATTTTGAAGAACCCTGCTCTCGTCGGTTAAACTAAGCCCGAAAGGGTAGGGGTCTGCGAGACAACATGGCAATTGACATAATTGCGACAGCAGGAGTTGCTGTCAACGCCACCGGCGAAGGTGACATGGGTCTCCTAATTTTCTACATCACTCTGGCTCTAGGTGTGTCCTTTCTTTGTTCAATCCTCGAAGCAGTTGTACTCTCTACGCCCCAGACCTACGTCAACATCCTTCAAAACGAGGAAAAAAGAACTGCTGGGATGTGGGCGCACCTCAAAGACGATGATTCGGTTCGTCCGTTGACGGCTATTTTGACGCTGAACACCATCGCTCACACCATGGGTGCCGCCGGAGTTGGTTCACAAGTACAGCAAATTTGGGGCGTTGAAGTTCTCACGGCCGCTTCCGCCATTCTTACTTTAGCCGTCTTGTTCCTCTCTGAGATCATCCCCAAAACCCTTGGTGCAGCCTATTGGAAGCGGTTGTCAACACCATCTGCATACCTCCTCACCTGGATGACAAAGTCCCTGTTTTTCCTCATTGGACCGATCCAATTCCTCAAATCCATCCTTCCTGCTTCCAAGAATTCCGCAGTCACTCGAGACGATGTGGCAGCCATGGCCGATTTGGGTGAGATTGGAGGTGCGCTAGAAGAAGTAGAAGAGACCATCATCCACAACCTTCTCGGCCTTCGAGACGTCATGATCACCGATGAAATGACTCCCCGCACCGTCGTTTCAGCGTTTGATATGAATCAAACCATCAAGGAAGTCCTTGACGAGAACACGATTCTTCGATTTTCTCGCATCCCAGTTTACGAAGAAAACATTGACCATGTCCGCGGACTCGTTATCCGGTCGGAAATTTTGATGGCGGCCAGCCGTGATGAATGGGAGTTACGTCTCAAAGACATCATGAAACCAATTCTGAAGTTGGAACAGGAGGGCACCATAGAACAAGCTCTCGATGTCTTTCTCAGCAACCGTCAGCAGTTTGCTCTCGTCAAGGATGAGTTCGGCGGAACTTCGGGCATCCTAACCATGGAAGACGTGATGGAAACGTTGCTTGGTAAAGAGATCGTTGATGAACTCGACGAGGTCGACGACATGCGGAAATTGGCGAGAGACCAAGCAGCTCAGACGGAAGAAGCTTGAGAAATTTGTTCCTCAAGCCACTCATCAACCACTGCCTTTCTCGATTGAGAGTCATGCGAGCCAGAGTGCCTGAGGTCCGATAGGTAATGCGCTTGCAGGAGCCCCTCATAGGGTGGTTCACGCATGGCAAGCACCAACCGTTGGTGATGCGTAGGTCCGAGCCGCTCATCGGGTTCAGCCTGGACCAAAAGCGTGGGTTCTGAAGTCATCCCCCATGCAGGCACATCAGCATCAGCTAAGGCCTTGATGTTGCGTTGTGGTCCATTGATGGCGTTGAAATGACGAATCGTTTTTGCTAACACCCATGGGCGTAAAATTCGGGGGATCCTCAAAATATTGCAGGTTTCTTCGTGGATTTCAGTATAACCGGTCATGGGAGACTCAAAAATCCAACCTTGAAACTTGTCAGCGATCGATAACTCGGTGCGACGGTGGCTAAGTCTGAGGCCAATGAATGAGCCCATGCTGTGGCCGTAATACCAAACACCATGCTCACAAAGGTTGGGATTGGCCCTTTGGAATTCGTTCATACCGGCAATGAGGTGTGTGGTCGTTTCTTCGGCACTCCATTTGGCGAGTCCGCCCGAACCCCCATGGTCGGGGAGATCCACTAGGAGGACATTCCATCCGCGCTCAAGGAATGATTCGGCACGGTGTAACATTCTCATCGAGCCGGATGTCCAGCCATGAATTACCCATGCAAGAGGGGCATCATTCCTGCCTTTTTGCAAATAATGAACAAGGGTCAATCCATTGATGTTGAGTGCCATCCGCTCCCAATTGGAATCATCAATTTCTGGTTTCCGGCGAGTAGGTGCTCGAAATGACCACTGCGTGACCACTTCCAAGTAAACGAAAAAAATGGTGGCAAGGATGATGAAAATGAACGCAGGTAATGAGTGGCCCAGGAGAAGGTAGCTCAGAAGAATGCCCAAACTGGCAACCAAGGCCGGCAAGACATTTTTTCGACGGCGGGCCCACTGCAACATAGGACCACAACGGAGGCCAAAGCCCAATCAGTCTTCTTGAGATGTTGTCTCTTCATCAGGGGCCGAAGTTTCTTCTTCCGCCTTCTTCACGATTTTTTTGGCCTTGCGCTCCTCTTGACGCTTAACGAGTTGGTCTCCGAAATTACCCATGTTTTCAAGACGGGCCCAGATACCTGATGCCTTTTCTTCTTCGGAGGGAACGTACTTGACAAGATAAGCTCTAAACGCGAGATCGTAGAGACCCTGCCCCATGGCGCTGCCACTTCTTAGATAGCGGTCAACAAACCAGAGGACGATGAATATCGCACCCAAGGCAAAGTAGACAATGGCCATGGTGTTGTCTGCCTCTGAGAGGTTTTGGAACTGTGTCGCAACGAGAATCAATCCGATGAGAGAGAGTAGACCGCTCGTGTTCACCAAAATCCCATGAAGGAACAGTGGATTGGAACCATCGCCTCGAATATATTTGGTCCGTGACACGAACTGGCCGAGGTTTCGACTGAATTTCATAGGGATGAATATAGCGTTAAGGATGATGATTCCACCGCTCGTTGCAAAGAGAATAGTGGTGATGATGCCGGTATCGGATGAGGCGATGAAAAGAGCCGCAAAGAGAACACCGAAATTGATCAAGAAGTTGACCAGGGATGAAATCCGACGGTTCATATTCGTTGCAAGTTCGTAGTCTTCAGAAAGCCCCATTGGTCGGGCGCGTGGAGCGCGTTCCTTCTTTGCCTTGGGCGACCGTGCCGCTTTTGCTTTGGCCACGGGTTTGGCTTTGGCGACCGCTTTCGCCACAGGTTTGGCCTTTGCCACCGCTTTGGCCTTTGCCACTGCTTTGGGTTTCTTATCATCACCTTCGCTGGCTGCTGCTTTATCCAATAGTCCCATGGTATTCACTCATCCTTGTATTGTTCGCCAATGGCTCGATAGACGTTGAAATCATCGGATTCAACGAATGACTTAATTGATTCTGGAGACATGTTGCCAAGTTGGTCGTCGACCATGCTGTAGAATTGTGCTCGTGTTTCCTCGTCCGTTGTCTCCGGAGAGTCAAGTACGGCCCTGTAGGTCTCAAAATCTGCGCTGTTTACGAAATCATTGACGATGTTTTCAGGCAAGTGGTCACCCAAGAGGTTGTCAACAATGGATACAAACTGAGCAAAGAGAGAGTCTCCTTCTTCGTCAGAGGCCTCCGCTGTTGAAGCTACTGAGGCTTCAACTCCTGGTCCTTGTTTGAGTGCTTTTCGCTTGCTCATGAGGGCTTGTAGTGTGGGCGTGAGTTCAGCGAGTGTTTCTTTGTCCCCCAATGCCTTAGCCTCTTGGTAAAGTGGTTTTAGGGCCCTTAGTTCATCCTCTACCTGTTGAAGTTCGCTAACGGCTTCATCATCGTCGTCGTTCAAAAGTTCCACAGTGGGGGCATCGCGTATTTCGGCTACCTTTTCCTCTACAGCCGCCTTTCTCATGACGATGATTTCACGGTCAAGATGGTGGCCGAAACGATCTGCATATCGGTCGAGGAGAGAGCCGGCTTCTTTGTTGCTTATCCGGTCAATGTGTCCATAGATTTGTTGAAGTGGTTTCTCAGACCGCTTGGCCCAAAGTTCGTTGTATCCCTTCTCCTCGGTAATGCCCGAGAGTGTTGTTGCGGGGTCATTGGTGGGCGCTGGCAGGGGCGTCTTCGCCACCTCAGGAAGAGACGCCGGGGATGGCGTTGGGATTGGGAGCGGCGCTGGTATGGCTGCGGAGGGGTCCATTGGAAGGCCGGGGAGAGGGGGAAGTGGTTGGCCGCCGGGAGGCAATGGCAGTGGAGCAGGGAGGCCTGCTGGTGGCGGCAAATCCGGCGTAGGTGGGGCGGCTTCCGATTTCTTGGATTTCTTCCCTCTGCGCAGACCCAACGGACTCACCTCGTCCTAAGGGATGGGAAACCACCCTTGAACCTTACCGCACCCTGAACCTCAAATGTAGGGGTTATTTTGTGTGTCAATTTGGTTCAAACCAACTTTGCCCATCCTTTGAGGACAAGGAACGTGGCGCCGGATTCATGCACCCGGATTCGCTCGCCAACGTTGCTTTCATACCGCTGATCCCCAAATTGGGCAATGGCGTCATCAACGACCCACTCGACGTCCATCGCTGGATCCAAGCCAAGCACATAGGCTTCATGAAGAGGATTGTAAGGGTTTGACCCATCCGGGTCCAATCGATCAAGTGGGAATTCACTCACTCGCATTCCCGATTTACCATGAAGGGAGGTTGGCCATCGTATCTGCCGGCGTACGTCAATGGTGACGACTTCATCGGTTTCTCCAGCTGAGCCTAGAACAACGGAGGCGTCTGCTTTGAGTAAATTGAGGAAGAGGGCTTGATAGTTCCCCAAAATCTCAAACTTCCCATCTTTGAGCCGTTCGACCCTTCGATCGTGCCCGAGAATTTCAGCAAGACGCTTGATGGCGGTGGCGGAACGTTGCGACGTATTGCCCTCCCTGTCCTGAAGCGATTGGAGAGCAGATTCCAAACGACGAAGCTCCGCTCGACTGCCCTCTGTGCCCTGATGAATACCTCGCAAGGTATGAATCATTGAATCCATTCCTTGCCGTATCCGTTGAGTCCATCCTTTCGCCTCCATGTCGTGGTACCTCGCTAAGCCTCCTTGGACATCGACACCCTCTCCGCGAATATGTGAAACAAGTTCACGGCGAGCCTCTGAATCGAGGTGGAATAGCGTTGGGTCGCGATAGTGTAAATGGAAACCCCTGTGGCCAGAGAAAGTCACTTGAAGGTGGTCTTCGGAAAATCCAAACTCAGGTTCCAAAAAATCATTCCATAGAGCCCAAGCCTGATCTTGAATGACTTCCAACATGCCTGGGAAATCCCTGTCTGTAACGCCCGGCAAGTGGTCCCCATCCAAATCAAAAATCAAATCAGCACCTTGCCAAAGTTTGTCGGCCATTTTGAGTTCAAAAGGGCGCCGCCAATAGGCAGTTGAATAGAAACAGGAATGCATTGCTCGTTGTGAAAGAAATGACTGAACTTGGTCAACGCTTGAGAAGGATTTGTGGCGCAGCGGTGGTGCGCCTCCGAACGGGATGAACATCCATTCGCGTGTTTTGATACGGGGAGGCGACCAAACAGAAGCATGTTGGTAATATTGTCCAAATCGATGTGCGAATCTCGCCCAGCCCGTTGACATCTGCTTCCCCCATCATCACCAAGGCGTGAGGGTTCTTGAAGAAAGCCGTGTTATTCCTGCTTCATCCAAAAGCGTTCATCCGAGTCTGAAACTTCGGTAGCCGTGTCGGCACCAGTGGCTTTGACATAGCATTCCCAGCACATGTAGTACTTGTCGATGACCATGGCATTTCCAAAGGTGAGGCGAGTACCACAATCATGGCAGCGTGGGCCTAGTTCCCCGTTGGGTGCTTGGGCGAGTTGAATGTGGTCGTGAGGCATCGGCATCCTTCCTGTTGGGGGGTAATCGGTCTAGTCTTTGAACTTGAGGGAACTTACCATTGTGTTTCTTCAAACTCTGCTGCCTCAACCCATGCCAGCAGGTCGAGAGCAACAATGCATGATTCAGACACTTCGGGCAATGGGTCGTTGCTAAACTCTTTGAGAATTGGTAAGACCGACCGGTCTCCGATGGCTCCCATGGCTTCAGCCGCTTCATGGCGAACCATGACGTGTTCTTGGTCATCTCCGAGTCGTTCAATCAGAGTAGGTAGGGCCGCTGAATTCTGCATTTGTCCGAGGACATAGGCTATTTCATGACGCAACAGTGCACTCGTGCTTGCAAATCCCTTGCAAAGAGCGAGGCAGGCCTCATCTGAGCGTTCATTGCGAAGAGAAAAAACAGCTCTCATTCGCTGAAACATCGGTAGGCCTTCATCACAAAGCCGCTCCGTCAATTCCGACACGCGAGTGATGGGGGATGGAGGTGCGGGATCAACAGACCCGTATTGGCTCACTTGAGGGATGCGAGCATCGTTCGACATGGGCTTACCTCAAGGTTCTCCGATGAAGCGCAAGCTCGCAGCATCGAAATCAGCCCGTATCATGCCGAGTTCTTGTCCTTCCTTGATGAACAATCGAATGGAATCCCTTCCTTCCTGTTGGTAGTCGATTGTTCGCTCATTCACGTACATCCCAACAAATTCTTTGTTGGTATCATCGTCAATTCCTCGGCCCCAGGCCTTTGCAAATTCAAGTGCTTCATCTGGAGATTTGAGAGCGTATTCTATGCTCATTTTGGTGTACATGGTGATGTCTTGCATAACTGATTCACCAAGGTCTCGCCGAACGACGTTTCCACCAAGCGGCATGGGCCAGTTTGGAGTACGTGCATTCCACCACTTTCCAAGGTCGATGAGAACATCGAGGTCGTGGTCAACGTAGGTCAGTTGTCCTTCATGAATAATGAGTCCACTCAAATAGGTCCCGTCAAGGATTCTCGGTATGATTTCATCAAAGGGCACCACGGCAATTTCACAATCACCCCAAGCTAGACGCAGGCCGAGGTAAGCGCTGGTTTTCAGCCCGGGTACAGCGATAACAGAGGCCCTCACCTCTTCTTCCGTCACTCCAGCCTTGCAGACCACCATCGGCCCGTATCCCTCGCCCATTGAGGCACCACAATTCATCAATGCATAGTGTTCCGAAATATCGGGATAAGCATGAATTGATACAGCGGAGACCTCCAAATCTTGGTTCATTGCCCGGTGGTTGAGGGTCTCAATGTCCTGCAATTCGTGAATGAAATTGTATCCTGGTGTGGGGAAGGCATTGGTAGTCATTGCATGGAACATGAAAGCGTCATCAGGATCGGGGCTATGACCGATTCTGACGATTTTATTTCCTGATTCATCGAGAGGAAGTTCAACTACCATGCCCAGTCCACCTGTATGTCCTTCAAGAACCATCCGTTTGTTTTTCCATACAAACTCAAATCAAGACCATGCAAATTCGGGTTCAGTACGCATGTTGCAGGCTTCTTTCAGGAAACAAAACAAACCATCGAGGTGATGTTGATTTAAGCGGTTAAACACCTCGCCATAATATTGGTCTAGTCGGTCAAATGAGAGCCCGGATTTTTCCATGGACCAACGTATGACATCTTCTCGTTTTTGGGGTTCATTTTCAAATTGGACAAGGTTGTCAAGAAGTGAGGCGTGAGCCTGCTTCAACAAGGCCGTTGGTGTGTCCTTACGAGCCACGAATACCCCGAATATCATGGGCAAACCCTCCTCCTCCATCCATGCGGTGCCAAGGTCCATCTGGACCATCTCAGGGAATTCTCTGGCGGCTTCAAGTGCCCGATCACCAATGAGTAAGGCTCCGTCGGCCATGGCCATCATGGAATCGTAATCAGGACCCGTTGAAAGGTAATTCATGGCACGACCCTGTTTAGAAATCAGGTGCTTGAGCAGGGCCACGGAGGTGGCAGAATCACTTGGGAGAGCGATTGTTTTCATGGACTCAAGTGGAACGGCCCCAAACAGCAAGACGCTTCCTACTTCTCCTTGACTGCCAATCCCAATGTCTGGCAGCAACACCAATTGGTCGGCATGTTTGGCATAGTCCGCGGCAGGTATTGGGGCAAGAATACAATCCCGTCGTAGTACATGGCCAGTAAGCCAGGAGGGAGGTGCGGCCAGGACACTCCACTCGTTTGAAAGGGAGTGGTAGAGGGGGTCACAATTGATGAAAGCAACACGGCCCATGGTCGATGTCCAAGTCTCAACCATGTCATCACATCATTGAGTAGCCATTGGCAGTACACGACGTGGCTTAATCTTGGGCGGAATGTACGGCTCAAAGTGAGAATAAATGGTATTCCTTTGTATGGGTTCGCAACCAGCATCACGAATGAGACGAGCCAATTGAGCACGGTCGTGGTCAAGGGGGGCAGAAGAGCCAGCCAAATGCATGATGGATTCCTTCTGAACGGTTCCGTCGATATCATCGGCACCGAATTGGAGAGCGAGCTCTGCTAGATGGTCGCCGATGTTCATTCGGTAGGCTTTGATGTGTGGAATATTATTGAGCATGAGGCGAGAGACCGCAATCGTTCGCAAAATTTCTGTTCCTGTGGCCAATTGTGCTTGTGGAAGCCTTGTGTCATCGGGCAAGAACGGGTATGGTACAAAGCACTGAAAGCCTTTGGTGGAAGCGTTGAGGTCCCTGAGAGAGATCATGTGTTGCAGCCGCTGCTCCAAGGACTCAATGGTACCGAACAACATCGTACAGTTTGATGGGAGGCCCACTTCGTGTGCTTCTCGATGAATTTGTAAGTATTCAGCCGAACTCTCTTTGCCGTTGCAGATAATCGCCCGGACATCATCATCCAGAATCTCTGCACCACCCCCTGGTAGAGAGGTGAGTCCTGCTTCTTTGAGTCGTGTCAGCACTTCTCGGGTAGTCATCGATGAACGCTGACCTAGGTGCTTAATTTCTACAGCCGTCAGGGCTTTGATGGAAATTGAAGGATAGGTTTGGGCCACTCGGTCAAAAAGGTCCTCGTAATGTTCAACTCCCCAATCTGGATGCAGCCCGCCGACAGAGTGTACTTCATCAATCGCATGAGCGTAGTTCGCAAGGTCGTCCATGTATTCATCAATTGACATCGCGTAGGCATCTTTGGCCTTGGCTCCGCGCCGGAAAGCACAAAATCGGCAAGCAAGGACACAGATGTTTGTTTGGTTGATGTGGACGTTTGAGTTGAAAAAGGCTTGATTTCCAAAGCGCGCCTTCCGGACTTGATGAGCCAGCGCCCCCACCTCATGAAGGTCGGGGTGTCGGTAGAGGGTCATTCCATCATCGAGGCTGAGTGGGACATTGTGGGCCAATTTTTCTGCCAGCGGTGCGAGTGCAGGAGACCAGTTAACTGAACCCAAATTCGCATCAAGGAGGTCAAGCCAACGATCGTTTTCACCCGCTAGAGGAGCGGGGTGAACAGGGGCCAGCATGGGCCTTCCTCACGTTTCTTCTTCAAGAAGATGTGCTTCATCCCATCAAGGTCGACCAATGGCGAAGAATCCTGATTTCACAATGAATTTACGGAATTCCTCGATGATGAACACGCTGGAAGCGATGAGGACCACAACCATCCAGTCATTTTGAGTCAACGTGTTGGTGGAGAGAAGTGAACCAATTTCTATACCGATGACTGGGATGCTGACTTGAGAAAGTTGAACGAAGAACAAAAGCAACCCTGTTGAGATGAGCAAGGCATAGTTGATGGCACGGTTAGAAAACAAACCAAGCTCAAACACGCTTTCTTCGTTTGAACGGCAATTCATGACGTTGAACAACTGATACACAATAAACACAGAGAACGTCATGGTTTGAGCATGGTGGTAATGGCCATCTGCATATGCTTGCCAATCGTCAATCGCTTCTTGTTCACCGGCTAAACAAGCGTCCATGTCAAATGCTGTCGTGGTCGTTTCGCTCGGGAGTAAGCCGCATTGATTGCTCGGGTCGGCTAAGGCCCCTCCGGCCAAATAGAACACGGAAAGAGAACCAATGACCATGACCGCACCGAGATAGAAAATCAGAGAAATGTCTCTTCCGTTGGGTAGACCTTCGTCCACGGGGCGCGGCGGCCGGTCCATGACGTTCCCGTGTTTCTTTTCCACACCAAGCGCAACCGCGGGAGGGCCGTCCATGAGGATGTTGATGACCAAAATCTGCGTGGCAGTAAGCGGAAGTGCCTCTGGGCCAAAGAAGAGGGTGGCCAATACCAACAACGACACAGCTGCTACGTTTGTTGAGACCTGGTACCGGACGAAGTTACGGATGTTTTGGTAAATTTTCCGTCCTTCCTCGACGGCATGAACGATGTTCGCAAAATTGTCATCTTGAAGAACCATGTCGGCTGCGTCCTTCGCGACGTCGGTTCCAGCGATGCCCATGGCGATACCAATGTTGGCGCCTGATAGGGCGGGTGCATCGTTTACGCCATCACCGGTCATGGCTACGATTTCCCCTTGTTGTTGCAAAGAAGAGACAATCCGCATCTTTTGGTCGGGTGTGACACGCGAGTATATCGCCACATCACTGGTCGTCTCCAAGAGCTCTTTATCGGTGAGCGTGGCTAATTCCTTCCCGTCAATCGAAGCGCCGGAAGCGGATTTGATGTTGAGTTCTTCCCCAATGGCAGCGGCAGTCATTTGTTGATCACCGGTGATCATCTTGACCTTGATTCCAGCCCGTTGACAGGTTTCAATGGCTGCTTTGACCTCAGGTCTTGGCGGGTCCATGATTCCAATGAGGCCAAGGAAAACTAAGTCCTGCTCAACGGTCTCAATGGACTCAATGTCTTCGTCATCCTTCACCTGGCGAGCCAAAAGAGCGATCACCCGCATCGCTTGCGAACCCATCTCATTGTTCATCTTCGAAATGTTCAATTTGTCCTCATCGGTCAAATCCACAAACTTATTGTCAACAATTTTCTTTGTAGCTAGGTCGCGAAATCCTCCCGCACTGCCCTTAGAGAAGACCCATTGCTCACCTTCGTAATCGTGGACGACGCTCATGCGCTTGCGCACTGAATCAAAGAAAAACTCATTGATTCGGGGGTGGCGGTGTGAGAATTTCTTCACATCCCCGTTAATTTTCCAGCCAGCCACTGCACAGGCGGAATCCGTAGGGTCGCCAATGGCTTGCCATTGACCTTCGGATTTGACGATGTTTGAGTTATGGCAAAGCGATAAACAAGCACCAAGAAGTCGAAATCCGAGGTCAGATTGAGATGAAGAAAGGTCGGCATCCGTCAGGTCGACGCCATTCTGTATCAAATGCCCATTCGGCTCAAAGCCTTCACCTGATACTTGATACGTGTGTTCTAAGGTGAGGATTTTGCGCACAGTCATTTGGTTTTTAGTCAGCGTTCCTGTTTTATCGGAGCAAATGACGGTGGTAGAGCCGAGGGTTTCCACGGCCTTCATACGACGAATGATGGCTTTGTGTCGAGCCATGTTTCTCATTCCGAGAGAGAGGGTGATGACCAAGATAATGGGCAATCCTTCCGGAACGATGGCCACGAAGATAGCAATCGCGACGATAAATTGTTGGACAACGACTTCCCGAAGGTCGACCCCGGGTTTCGTGTAGGAAACGAGGAGGTTGAGGGACACCAGCAGAATGGCTACGATGAGGGCAATAAATCCAAGAAATTTACCAAGGCTCTCAAGTTTAAGTTCAAGAGGTGTCTTTGGTGTCTGTGCCTCAGCAATATTGCTTGCGATTTTACCGAGTTCTGTTCCCATGCCGGTAGATACGACCAGCCCCAATCCGCGGCCAGAAGACACCGTCGTGCCCATGAATGCCATGTTGGTGCGGTCAGCCAGGACGGTTCCAAGGGGCAAAGCATCGATTGATTTCCGTATGGTCAACGATTCCCCAGTCAAAGCCGATTCATCGATTTTACATTGTTGAGACCAGATGAGGCGAACGTCGGCTGGGACATTGAGCCCCTGCTCAAGTCGAACCACATCACCAGGTACAAGTTCCGAGGTTGGCACCTCGTTTTCATAGTCGCCTCGAATAACGACGCAATTTGAAATAGACATTTGTTTCAGGGAATCCATGGCTTGCTCGGCCTGATTCTCCTGCCAGTATCCAAAGAAGGCATTCGCCGTCAGAACAATGAAAATGAAAATCGCATCACCTGGATGGTCGGGCTTAATTGCGAGGGCAACAAGAGCTGCGCCAATCAAGAGGTAATTGAGCGGGTCATTGTATTGAGAAATGAAGCGAAGGAAAGCGGAGGTTTTCTCTGGTTCATCCAATTTATTGGAGCCGTATCGATCCCGACGATTGAGAACCTCATCGCTGGAAATACCGCTTTCTGAACTCTCCTGAGCGACGAGGCTGTCTTCAATCGAAAGATTGTGCCAATACTCTTCCACGACAACTCACCCGACCTTGTCATGGACAAGGACATCCCCTCCTCGCAATATTCTATTTATTATCATGGCGGGTGGGGCCCCTCAAATACAAAACCACAAGGCAAGGACGAGGCATCGTAGCCTATACCTACTGGAACGAATTGGAAGAGGCATGAGCGGAACGGGTGAGCCCTACATTCCTGCTCATGAATCTCCTCTTGAATTAACGACACGCGTCATCGTCGTTGGAATCCTACTCGGCATACTTATGACAGCGGCCAACGCCTATCTCGGCTTGTATGCAGGAATGACGGTTTCAGCCAGCATCCCCGCTGCCGTCATGTCGATGATCATTTTACGCACCATGTTCAAGGATGTCTCCATCCTCGAAAACAATGCTGTGCAGACCATGGCCTCGGCCGGTGAATCGCTAGCAGCCGGCGTCATCTTCACCGTGCCGGCTTTATTGGTCATGAATATTTGGACCACCATTCAGTGGACGGAGACACTCATCATTGCAACGTTGGGGGGTTTGTTGGGAACCATGTTCACCATTGCCCTTCGCCGCCTGTTCATCGTGGAAGAAGCGCTCCCCTACCCTGAAGGTGTTGCATGCCGCGAGGTGCTTGTAGCTGGAGAGGAAGGAGGGGATGGCGCCTTGGCTATTCTCTACGCACTGGGCATCGGAGGGCTCTATGGGCTGATGGTCAAGGGATTCGAGGTGACTCATCACACCGTTGAAGTTGCAGTCTCCGTCGTTTCGACTCGCATCTATGCTGGAATGGACCTTTCAGTGGCCTTACTTTCCGTGGGGTACATCGTCGGCATTCGAATTGCTTCCTTCATCTTTTTCGGAGGCGTGTTGGGCTTCGGATTGCTGGTGCCAATGTATGGACTCATCTACGGATGGCCTGCAACAGGCTCCCTTGTGGAGGGATTTTACACCATCTGGTCAACTCAAGTCCGCTATGTTGGCGTCGGTGCCATGGTCGTCGGGGGAATTTACACCTTGTGGAGCATGCGTAAGACCATCATTACCGGACTTTCCAAAGCCTTTGTCAAGTCAGACGCGACCATTGGTGAACTTCCAAGAACCGAGCAAGACATCCCGATGAACCGAGTATTCTCAGTCTGTGGGGTATTGGTGGTCCTTACCTTTTTCTTCTATTGGTGGGCCACAGAATCCTTCGTCCTCGCCCTTGCTGGAGCGTTGTTCTTGGCCTTTGTGGCCTTCTTTTTCGCAGCCGTTGCCGGCTATATTGCCGGAGTCGTTGGTTCGTCGAATTCACCCGTGTCTGGCATGACGATTGCTACACTTCTGTTCACGGTTGGACTCGTGTACATTGTCGGCGACCTTATGTTAGGCATGGCCAAACAGGACCTCATGTTTGCTACGTTGTTAATCGCTGCTATCGTAGCCTCAAGTGCTGCCATCGCTGGAGACGTCATGCAAGACCTGAAAACAGGCCACATGCTTGGGGCGACTCCAAAGCGGCAACAGGTGGCCGAAATCATTGGTGTGTTGACTGGCGCTGTTGTCATCGGCCCCGTCCTCTCGTTGCTTCATGATGCTTTTCGGATTTCCCAAACGGCTTGCCAACTGAACCCTCTTCCAGACGACCCTACGTGTTCGAGAGCCCTGTTTGCACCGCAAGCTGAACTTATCGGAGCCATCGTACAGGGGGCTTTTGGAGGCGATTTGAACATTCAAATGGTGGTCTTGGGTGCCGCCATTGCTATTGCCCTCATTCGTTTGCAAATGCCCGTCATGAGCGTCGCCATTGGGATTTACCTCCCGCTTGGTTTGTCAGTCCCCATCATGACCGGCGGCATCATCTCGCATATCATGCTGCGAAGTGCCCACCTCAGAACCGATGGTGTGCTGCGAAAGGAACCCTCTGAAAAGGCGATTGCTGCAGCGAAAGAAGTAGAAAGTCGTGGTGTCTTAATCGGTGCAGGTTTCATCGCCGGGGAATCCATCATGGGCGTATTCATTGCTGTGCTGATCGTGGCCAAAATCAATCTCAAAGAAGAATTAGGTATTGATACCCTCAATGACTTTCTCTCGCTCGCCTTCTTTATTTGGTTCATCGGGGTTTTCATTTGGTTGGCATCAAGAGCTTTGCCCAAAGGAGGAAACCTTGCAAGCGATACGGTGATGATCACTGCAGAAGCCGTGCGTAACACATTGGATGCTTTCCAACCCAAAAAGAGGGACGAGGGCTGAGTTTCTTGAAAGTTCACCTGCACAACCATCAAAGGCCACCCACACAGGCCTTTCTTTGCTGGTGAGAGAATGGCGGACACAGATGAATTGAAAGAACTCGCACGGAGATGCCGCGTCCATATCGTCAACATGGTTTATCGGGCACAGGCGGGCCACCCAGGTGGTTCCCTTTCCGAAATTGACCTCCTCGTTGGCCTCTACAAGAACACGCTACGAGTGCGTCCTGATGAACCAGATTGGGACGACCGAGACCGCTTCATACTGTCCAAAGGCCACGCATCCCCAGGAATGTACGCCATCTTGGCCGAGATGGGTTTTATCTCAGAACAGGACCTTGAATCCTACCGCGTTCTTGGAGGCGTTTGCCAAGGGCACGTGGACATGAAATGGTGTCCAGGTGTTGACTTCTCTGCAGGTTCCCTAGGCATGGGCCTCTCCTTCGGCATGGGTTCAGCCATTGCAGGTCGTCTTGCTGGTAGCGAACGGCAAATCTACGTCATGCTCGGCGATGGTGAAATCCAAGAAGGAAGTGTATGGGAGGCGGCCATGGCGGCAAGGCACCATGAACTAGGCAATCTAAACGTCATACTTGACCGAAACCGAATCCAAAACGATGATTTTTGCGAAACGCAGATGCGAATGTTTGACATCCCTGCGAAGTGGAAGGCCTTTGGTTGGAACGTCAAGGAAATTGACGGCCATAACATGGACGAAGTGGTGGAGGGAATGAACTTCCTTTCATCGACCAACGATGGGCCATCAATCCTCATTGCCCACACCGTCAAAGGCCACGGTGTTTCCTTCATGGCAGACAACCCTGCTTTCCATGGAGCCGCACCAAACGACGAACAATATGCTCAGGCCATGGCGGAACTTGGGGAGGTGAAGGCATGACCAAAATGGGAGCAACCCGAGACGGGTATGGAGAAGCATTGCTTGAACTCGCTTCCAATCCTAAAGTCGTCGTGCTTGAGGCGGACCTTGGAAAATCAACCAAGTCGCTTCATTTCCGCAAGGCCCATCCAGAGCGAACGGTTTCCTGTGGCATTGGAGAACAAAACATGCTGCTCGTGGGCGCTGGCCTTGCCGCATCAGGCTACATTCCCTTTGCTAGCACCTTCGCCATCTTCACCGAGCGTGCCTTTGAACAAATGCGAAACGGCGTTGCACGCCCAAACCTGGCTGTTCACGTCTGTGGTAGCCACGGCGGCACCCACACTGGCACCGATGGTTCGTCGGCTCAATCGATTGAAGACTTGGCCATCTACCGAACCCTCCCCAACGTGATTG
>Ga0315330_10000998_pt1 | contig 18677 bp, 17 predicted proteins | sample M140m34915metaG_FD_203453 | JGI IMG/M metagenome (GOLD analysis project Ga0315330, IMG submission 203453) | Ammonia-oxidizing marine archaeal communities from Monterey Bay, California, United States - M1 40m 34915 | ecosystem: Environmental > Aquatic > Marine > Intertidal zone | place: USA...
CAAGATTTTCCTTTTAATGGATAGTGTTTATTTAATAGCGTAAGTCTTTTTAATACTTTTTCCCATCTACTAACATCACCATCGGGTCTACTTAGTTCTAAATACATAGCCATTCTTAAATAATTAGGAGGACAATAATGAATTCCATTAACTTTTATAGATGTTTTAAGTATATTTTTATAAAGTTCAGGAACTAAATAGGTGATATCAGCAATAGGTAAAAAATTAACATAAACTTTAAAAGTTCCAGCATGCATTCCAGATTTAGCTTCAACTTCAGTATAGCCTAATTTATAATATATATCGGCAAGTTTTATAGCATCATTTAATGGGTCAGGAGAAAAGAAATCATAATCAGGAAGCTCACTTGATTTATCATAAAACTGATCTTCTAATGGTAATATGTTATTAATAGCAGTTCCACCATAACAAATTCGTTTAGTTTTTTTCAGAAAATCCTCTACAATTTTAATAATTTCTTGTATTTCAGGATTATTAATTTTTTTTCTACCTGATTTAAGACCTATTTTATCTACAGCACTTCTTAAAATAGCCAATTCACAATCTTCAAAAGACATTTTTTTATCACAAGACATTACTTAATATATATTGCTAAAAAAATATATATGAAGATTTATACTAAAGGTTTGTAAGCACCCCCAAGAGCCGAAGCAGTTTTTGGACCCAACGATAAACGAGGGTCTTGTTTTTTTGGTTCTGGTATTACAGTTTCGAAGTATCGTAAATGGTCAGGTTTTAATCTAAACGCAGATCCAGATTTACCGAAAAAATTATTATAATATTCGAAGTTAGCATCAACTACAGAATAATTCATCATAACCCATTGACATCCAAATTTATGATGTATTGGAGCAGGAGGATTTGAACTAACTTTTGTAAAATCAGGCATTGTAATTGCTAAGAATTTTTTATTTTCTTCTATTAATGATTTAGAATCATAAGTTTGAACAATATCAATATTTTTATAGGTTTTAGCAAATGGCATGCCTCCACCAGATTTTCCTCTTCCTGATATATTTACAAATTCATGAAATGGTGTTCCTCTAAAATTAAAATTAGGGTCACTACACACAATAATAATTTTACGTTTAATGTCTAATATAGGTAAATTAGCAATAATATCCTTACCAGAAACATTATGTTTTCCTTCATAATTATATTTACTGGGTAAAAACATACCAGAAAATGTTTCACGCATAGTATTAGCCATTGAATGATAAATATTACCATTATTGGTTTTTATTCTGAAACTTAAAACCAAAGGGTCATCTGGATTTGGTGCTCCACCATTTCCACCTGAAAAAGCTCTCATTCTTACTTGTTGCATAACTTTTTTTAACGGTAGACTATTATATGTTCCTTTTAAACAAAACTTACCATTAGTTGTTGCTTCAGGACCAGCGGCAACAACTGGACTACCATCTAATGAATATATTTCAAAATCTAAAAGACGAGCTCCCCTTCCAATAACTTTTTGTAATGGAAACATATCTACAAAATCTTTTTCACTATTTCCACCACAACAACTATTATAACTACTAGCCATATAATAATCTCTTAATAAATGTTTATGTGATGGATTTGCAGAATTTATATTTGAGATTCTAGAACCAGATATAGCCAATAAATTATTCATCATATTTGAATTATTTGTATCTTTTAAGCTTAATTTTCCATTTATATACCAAAATAATAACCATAATATAAAAAGAACAACTAATATCAAATATAACATTAGCCATTTATTTTTATCTTTAAGCATATTTTTAAAAGCTTGTTTTGCGTTTTCTATTCCATTCATTGCTGTTGATGCTATATTTTCAGACATTCTATATATATATAGATAAATACAATAAATAATATTATAACGCTAAATAAATAATATATAGTCACTAAAATTTAAAATAATTATATTATATTATTTTAAATATGACGGGTGGTTTAATGAATCTTGTTGCTTATGGAAATGAGAATTTATTATTTAATGGTAATCCAAAAAAGACATTTTTCAAGGCGACTTATCAAAAGTATACTAATTTTGGATTACAAAGGTTTAGAATAGATTATGCTGGAACAAAAAATTTAAATCAAAATACAAATACAATATTGGATTTTAAAATTACAAGATATGCTGATTTATTATATGATACATACTTGGTTATGAATTTACCTACCATTTATAGTCCAATATATCATTATAATACAGAAGAAGGTATTGTAAACAAAAACGGACACGAATTTGCTCCATATGAATTTAAATGGATAGAAGAGGTAGGAACAAATATGATAGAAGAAATAGAAATTTATAGTGGAGGAATAAGCTTAGCAAAATATAGCGGAGAATATTTAAATTGTATGAAAGAAAGAGATTTTTCGACTGAAAAAAAAGAACTATGGGATAGAATGACTGGAAATGTTCCCGAATTAAATAACCCCGGAAATGCTAATGGTTATATTAATAGTTATCCAAATTCATTATTTACTACGAATGGATTGTCACCAGAACCATCAATTAGAGGAAGAAAACTATACATACCAATTGATGCTTTTTTTTGCGATAGTAGTAAAATGTCTCTACCCCTAGTTGCTATGCAGTATCAGGAAGTTTCTATTAGAATAGAAATTAAACCAATGATGGATTTATATACAATTAATAATGTTAATGAAATGCCTGAAGCAACAACTGGATTAACTTATAGAATGAGACCTAATAAAAATGTTTTAGAACATCAAATGTGGAGATTTTTACAGGCTCCTCTTGATATTAAAGCAGATACATCTAAATATAATAAAAATATTTTTGATTGGAAAGCGGATGTTCACTTAATGGGGACTTATATATTTTTAGGTCAAGATGAAAGACGTGTATTTGCTGCTAAAGATCATAAATTATTATATAAACAAATTTATACTTATGATTTTTTCGATGTAGCTGGTAGTAAGATTGTTGAAATAGAAAGTAAAGATATGGTAAGTAATTATATGTGGAGATTTCGTAGAAGTGATGCTTATTTACGAAATGATTGGTCAAATTACACAAACTGGCCATATAAAGACATCATTCCTCAATCTATATCCACAATAAATTCTACTCAACTTCCTAATCCATCTTATCACCAGTTTACTGGTAATGTAGGGACAACTACAGAAGATTATCCTGTTAATCTAAAACATATTTTATTAGAATTGGGAATTACTATGGATGGAGTATATCGTGAAAAACTATTAGATGCAGGGGTTTATCAATATATTGAAAAATATATGAGAACTACCGGTGGGTCAAAAGACGGACTTTATTGTTATAATTTTTGCCTAGATAGTAACAGAAGAGTCTATCAACCTTCTGGTGCTATGAATATTAACAAATTCAAAAAAGTTTTCTTTGAATTTAATACTATTGAAGTTCCTGTTGATGCTAGTGGAAATAATGTTGAATATATTTGCGACTTAAATGGTAATGCTATTGGATTTAGAAAAACCAGTGCTATATTAAATCAATATAATTTTGATTTACGTATTTTTGAAGAACGATATAACATAATGATTATTCAAGGTGGGCGAATAGGATTATTAAATGCTCGATAAATATTCTTATTATATATTATATTAAGTATGTTTAAATTTACTCCATTATATGAATTTAGGGGAACCACAATGTGGAAAGCTTGGGTAATTAATTGTATTATTTTAGGACTAATAAGTGCCTTTACTATAGAAATAAGAAGAATTATGGATGAACACCAATATATTAGTATGTTACCTGATATACCTCATAAATTTATTGCTACTATTTTAATTTCTTCTACAGCTGGGTTCATAACATATATGTTATCACGAATTATATTTGGAACGGGAGAAGGATTAATTGAGCCCGTTAAAATGCATCCTACTTTATTTTAAAAGTAACATAATATCCCAAGTATATTGTGCTATATAACATACAATATCTTCAGGTAAAACTCCATTATGTAGTTTCATTAACTCTTGTTTATATAAATGCTCTCTTGATTGTGCCGCAGAAATCTTTGCTAATTGGGTCATATCTTTTCTAATTTCGTAAGCTTTTTTCTCTCTCGAGATATCAAATACAGGACGGAGAAGTTGACATCCGCGCCAGAGCCAGTATTGATGGGGGAAATGTGGAGGAAGGCGGTGCACATGCACCAACTCACAATCAATTGGAATAATTTTTTTATAATGATATCTCACAAGACGTTTTGTTTTTTGCTGAATAGGCATTGTTAGATAATATAATTTCATTTTATAGTTAATTAATCAATTTTCCAGCCCCCACCGTCCCATCATTTGAACTTTAAATTTATTTTTTGGTTCTGTATACCATCGCTTTTTACTTTTATCCCATTTGGCTCCCATTTTTTTTGCTTCATCTTTTTCTTCATAAGGAACATTTAAATAAATTTTATTTTTAATACGTTGATAAGGACAACTTTCTACACCTATAGACAAATTAGCTAGTCTATCCGCGTGATCATTGCCGATTGAATGCTCGTCTTCTAATCCTGTGTGAGCTTTAATATGTGTAAATTGTATATTTTTGTATTTTTTTACAAAATTATATGCTACTTCTACTAGTTTTCTATTTGGAATATCTTTCCCTTTTTGAACCCAACCCTTTTTACTCATTTTTTCACCATAACTTGTGCAACATCGTATAGAATATGAAGAATCACTATAAATCATTATAGGTCTACCTTCTTCTATTTCTTCGCGTAAAATAGTAAGTGCTTTAATAATCGCTAATAATTCAGCTCTATTATTCGTTTGAGGACCTGTAAATGATTCACTTGTATTTCTATTATCTCCTTCTCCAAACCATATTCCAAATCCTGCTCGAGCATCTGGTTTCCCATTATTAGAACATGCCCCGTCTGTATAAACATTTATAACTGGAAATGTTGATTGTGGTTTTTTATTTTTTCTGATTACAAAGTTATCCATTATATAAATAAATTTGTAATTAATGTTCTATATCAATTTTATTGTTTAAATAATTCCCAAATAGAATCATATGGGTTTGGTTTTTTTCTAGGATCTATAGGCCTATATTTTGTTGTATAACCTCCATAATTATTTACCTTATCATATTTTGTTTTTGAACCTCCTAGTCTATTATCATTTTGCGCTTCTGTAATAGCTGCAGCAGAACTTTTATAAAAATCATTTGAACCCATTAAACCTTTTACTATTAATTCTGTTCTGTTAGTATTATCTTTACTATTATGTGTAAAATCCGTTTTTTCGCGCATATGTAATGTGTTTTGTAAATTAAACTCTTCTGTATTTTTCATTATTGTATCTGGTAAATTTCCAGTTCTTGATGCTAAAGGTAATCTATAAGAGTTTAATAATCCATTAATATTATCCACTAATTCATTTCTATTATCATTATTTCCATTTAATTGATATTTATTTACTATTTTACCTATTGTGTAATATTTTTCAGAACTTATATGCGGTAACATAAAATTTCTAGCCTTGGATAATTCATTCATAAACTCATGTCCTATATTTTTATAATTTATATTTGGATTGGTCGGTTCCTTATTGAAGTTTGACGAAGTTAATAAATTATTAACAGTTTTATTATTAAATAATCCAGCCCTTGTTCTAGCATAACCATAACTATTTTTTGGTAACAACACTGACCCACAACCTTTACACATAGAATCATTAATGGAGCCTTCTCCTATCCAAGGACAGTTTCTATATGCCTTTCCACCAATCATTTCATTAGTGCATTTTTCATTATCATATTGAGGGATTTTACATCCATTATTGCAGATTCCTTTACCTTTTCTTAATAAATAATTATTAGGAAGTTTATAATCATCCTCTTGATACTCCATCTTTAACGTATATCTAGGTTGAGTTGGAGGTGGAGGTGGTGGCATTACAATTGGAGCAGGTGGAGTCCATCCAGGAATACTTATTGCGGCGGGCGGTCTAGGTGTAACCGACACTGGAGCTGGTTGCGAACTAACTCCATCTTTACCTGCCGATCCATCAGCGCCATCCACTCCATCCTTACCAGCCATACCATCCTTACCAGCCATTCCGTCGCTTCCATCCGCACCGTCGCTTCCATCTGCGCCGTCGCTTCCATCATTACCATCTGCTCCATCCTTACCATCGGCACCATCAGAACCGTCCTCACCATCCTCACCATCCTTACCATCATCACCATCCTTACCATCATCACCATCCTTACCATCATCACCCGGTGGACCTGGTGGGCCTGTTGGAGCTTGAAACTCTATCCACTTCCCTGGATCCTCTGAATTAGGTTCATCCTTAGCTGTAAAATTTTCTCTTGTAAATAATCCATTATATAAATTTCTGAAACCCGTGGCTATCCACATGGATTGACCATCGCCCTTTGATGACTTTTGAAATACATAGTCTCCTTTATTGTATTTATTACCAATTTTAAATGTCCTAAGTTGCAGACCAGTCCCAGGTTGACCAGCCGTTCCAGCAGTTCCTTCAGCACCAGTTTCACCTTGGGCACCTGCTGTTCCTGTTTCACCAGTATCACCTTTATCACCTTTGTCCCCAGGCGCTCCAGTATCGCCTTTATCTCCTTTATCCCCCTTGGGGCCTTGCTCTCCATCTTTCCCCGGAGGAGGTCTAAACTCCGTCCATTGGGCGCCTGCTTTTGGATTCTCATTGGCTTTAAAGGATGTTTTTGCTATCCACATAGAATCATTTTGAAACACATAGTCTCCTGGATTGTAGTCAGTACCAATCGCGAAGGTTTTTAAATTCAACCCAGTACCATCAGAACCTTTTTCACCCTTCTCCCCTTTATCGCCCTTTTCACCAGTATCACCTTTATCACCTTTACTACCATCTTTTCCTTTTGCTCCAGTTGCTCCTGTTGCTCCTGTTGCTCCAGTTGATCCAGTTGGTCCTTGAGAGCCAGAGTAAGAGTGCTTATGAGAATAGCCAGGAAAGCCCCCAGCACTGTAAGTTCTCGCACCTTCTTTGAAACCCTCAATAGTTTTTCCACGCCACGCTTCCATCAAGTTATCATAACCATATAAATTTATACATTCGGGATCACTTACAAATCCTTCGGCAAAGGGTTTGTTTGTACTAATCTTATTCATTACATCAGTATAAAAGAAATATAGTGTAAAAATTATTAGTACTACCAAAAATAATTGAAATAACATATATAATTTATAAATATATTATTTTACTAAATACTTATTGATATAAACTCCAAATAGAATTAAATGGTTTCACTTTCTGTCTATTAGATATAAGTGAATTACTATTTTCACCGAACATACCTGTCGTACGTGTTTTATTATTTAATTGTTTTGGAACACTTCTATTATCATAGCTCGACATATCTAAACTACTATCTGTTAATAATTCTAAAACATAGGCATTTAACTTACTGTATAATACTTTAACTTGATCTGCTTCTTGTGGATCAGCTTCTCTCATTTTTATACTTTTAACAATTCTACCTAATTCAATATAATCTTGTTCATCAATATTAGGTAAAGCAAAGTTTCTTATAGTAGCAGTATCTATCATAAATTTTCTTCCAATTCTCGAGCAAAATGAAGTTTCTTCATTGTTGGAATTTATATCACTTGGAATTAAATCTTTATTTGCTAATACTTGTTTCATAATATCTTCATTGAATAATGAATAATTAGAATTATCAACAGTTGCAACAGTAGATCCTGTTTTATTATCCATTACAGCCTCTTCGATAGGACCTAGTGGATTCATTTGTGCTTGAGACATATGTCCTTGAACCATCTGCTGTCCTTGTTGAGATTGTTGTGCTTGTCCTTGAGCCATTTGTTGTCCTGGTTGGACCTGTCCTTGAGTCATCTGTTGTCCTGGTTGGACCTGACCTTGAGCCATTTGTTGTCCTGGTTGGACCTGTCCTTGAGCCATCTGTTGTCCTGGTTGTCCTGGTTGTCCTGGTTGTCCTGGTTGCGCTTGTTGTACTTGTCCTTGTTGTGAACCCGCTTGTCCTTGTCTTTGAGCCATTAATTGATCAAATGTTAAAGGAGCATTATCGTTTCGTGGTGGTGGATCAGTTGGGTCAAATATTTTAGTTCCACAACTATTACAATCTTTATCATAAGAACACCATTCTGCTCCTGATTCTAATGTAGGATTCTGACATGTATAATCACATTCTCTCTTTTCTTTTCCATCTTTTTCAATTACTTTACAGTTTCCACCCGGTCCAGTAGGCGCAATACAACCTTGTTTACAATTTTGAGGAACATTAGAAGGCGTGGGTGCGACATTTCCGGCTGCTCCCGCTGAACCTGTGCTCACTTGTTGTTCTTCCTGATTTTCATTCTCTGCCTCATTGTTTTCTTCTGTATTTTCATTTTCCATTCCTTCCAAAAAACTACCTGTATTAGACCAATTACGTGTATCAACATAAAGATTATATAAAATAAATAACAAAATTCCAACTATCAATAAAATATTAATTATGGGTAACATTATATATAATTAAAAGATATATTTTATTTTACTAAATGTGTATTCAACTGCTGACTAACAACAACAAAGGTTACACACTTACTCATATGTTTAATTTTATGAGCATTAATATAAGCACAAGTAGATCGAATACCACCTAAATAATCTAATATAGTTTTGTCTAATGAACCCTTATATTTTACCTTGATACAACGTCCTTCACTAGACCTATAATTTTCCATTTTACCATAATGTTTTTCCATAGCGTGTTGTGAACTCATTCCATAGAATAATTTATATTTTTCACCATCTTCTTCAACTATACTACCTGGATTTTCATCATGGCCTGCGAAAACTCCACCACACATTACAAAATCTGCTCCACCTCCGAAGGCCTTAGACATATCTCCTGGACAAGTAATACCACCGTCTCCAATAATGTAACCACCTAATCCGTGAGCAGCATCAGCACATTCAATAATTGCACTTAGTTGTGGAACACCTACTCCTGTTTTTAATCGAGTTAAACAAGCTGAACCAGGACCTATTCCTACCTTTACAACATCGACTTTTCCATTAATAATAAGTTCTTCAACCATTTCTCTAGAAGCAACATTACCAGCAACAATAATTTTATCTTGAAAAGTAGCACGAACCTTTTTACAAAAATTAACTACTTGTTCCATATAACCATTTGCTACATCAATGCAAATCCATTTACAATTTGTAGCATCTACAATCTGACACAAATCACAAAAACCTTGTTCGTTGATTCCAGTAGATATCATAAAATAATTAGGATCCAATCCTGTTTTGGACATTTTATCCTGATAATTTTTTAAATTATAAAATTTATTGAAACACGTAATCATTTTATGATTTACTAATTTATCATAAACTTCAAAAGTTCCTGTAGTATCCATATTTGCTGATATAATAGGCACGCCCTTCCATTTTAATGTACTATGGGGAAACAAAAGTTCCCTTTCTAAATCAACCTGACTACGAGATGAAATGGTAGTTCTTTTAGGACGAATCAACACGTTGTGAAAGTCCAACTGAGGCGTGGTAATTATTTTCATTATAATAGATAATTTAAGCGAACTTTTAAGTTATTTATAATATTTATTTTATATATATAAAATGACTACAAAAACTGAAACTTCAAGTGGATTTAGTTTTCAACCAGATTTATTTAATAAAATGTATGATGATGGGAAATTTGCCGTAAAAGAAAGAAATGCTAAGAATGAGGCTGAAAAAAGAAGAGCTGAAAATAAAAAGCGACGAGAAGAAGCAGAAGCCGCACGTGAAGCTGAAAAACGAAAAAAAGAGAAAAATAAACCAATGTCTAGAAAAGAAAAACAAATATATACTATTATAATTTGTGTTTCTGCTTTATTTTGTGTTCCATTAAGTCTTTACTTTTCAGCTAGTCTTTTAAATAAATTAAAAAAAGCTTCTGGACCTAATGCCGATTTAAATGTAAAATTACCTACTAATGAAGAATCACTGCCTTATAAAAAACAATCAAGATCTGCTGCCTTAAGGGCAGAATCTAACTCTACTAAAAGTTATTCTGAATCAATAGATAATTCGAGAGGGGGCGGTAGAAGAAGAAAACGTCATCAACGAGGTGGAAATAATACCACAGGGGCTGGCGGGGAAGCGAGCGCAGCCTCATCATCTTTTTCAGCAGCAGCTCCAGTAGCAGCAGCAGCAAATGAAGTAAAGGGATTTACTGATTCAACAAAATATGGATTTCCATATAATTTAGCGCATAATGATAATCCTATATTAGCAGATTTCGGTCAATATTTTATTACTTATTTTTCTTTTGTTAGAGGTATTGGTGTAAAAAGTATGGAAGTATTAAATGATGCATATTTTAAAAATTTTGACACTGAAAAGGGTAAAGGAAGTTTTTCAAGTAATGTGGGAAATAAATTAATGGATTGGGCTACAATTGCCTTTATTTTACCATTTTTAACTTCTATTTCAACAATGATTACTTTTGCTTCTAGTACCGTAGGATTATTTTGGAGTGCTATTACTAATCAATCTATTGGAATGATACCTTGGTTAATATTCGCAAGCGTTACTGTATTTTTTGGTGGATTAAATTGGCCTTCTTGGTGGTTAGTTGGAGGCAAAGACTTATATTTATTAAGTAATGGTTCAAGTGATAATTTAAAGACTTTTGCAACTTATTTAAAACGTTATATCTTTTGGTGGTTATTAATTATCTTTTTAATATGGGGTCTTGCTATTTGGGGATTTATGGGTGGTGGTTTTGGAAAGAAAATCAAACGTGAATTTGATTATCAAATTTGGATTATAGCTGGATTTGTTACACCTATGGCTGTATGGTTGATAAGTTTAATAGGTTTTGCATCTATATTTGGCCACGATAGTGATAAAAGTTGATTAAGTATTATTAAATAAATTTATATAAAAAATATATAAATATATTTACGTGTATAAACTTATATAGAATGGGTAAAAAGGACAGAAAAAAAAAGAAAGTAAGTGCTATGGGTAAACCATTTGTAAGTATTTGTACTCCTACATATAATAGGCGGAAATTTATACCACAATTAATAAAATGTTATAAACAACAAACATATCCACAAGAATTAATGGAATGGATTATAGTAGACGATGGAGAAGATAAAGTCGAAGATTTATTTAAAGATGTCCCGGGTGTAAAATATTTTAGATTAGAGGAAAAAATGAAACTTGGTAGAAAACGAAACTTTATGCATGAAAAAACAAAAGGAGAAATTATTGTTTATATGGACGATGATGATTACTATCCACCAGATAGAGTAAATCATTCTGTTAATAGATTAAGGTCACAACCCAAAGCAATGGCTGCGGGGAGTAGTATTGTTTACATTTATTTTAATGATTTGGATAAAATTTATCAGTTTGGACCTTATGGTCAAATGCATGCTACTGCTGGGACGTTTGCTTTTAGACGAGAATTATTAAAAGAAACAAGTTATGATGATAATGCGGAATTGGCCGAAGAAAAACATTTCTTGAAAAATTATAGTGTCCCGTTAATTCAATTAAACCCTATGAAATCTATATTAGTTTTTGCCCATCAATATAATACATTTGATAAAAGGAAATTATTGGTTAATGCGAATCCAAATTATGTACGTGAAACAAAACTTAAACCAAAGTTATTTATAAGAGACAAAAAATTGTTAGAGTTTTATAAGAAAATTTAATCTTTTTATTATTTATAATGCTTGGTTGGTTAAAACTTTTAAGAAAAAAATTTAACAAACTTAATTCAGTTGTTCAAGTAGCTATTGCTTTATTAATTGTAGTAGCTGTAAGATATTTAATTCAGCTATTACAATATCGTTATTATTCTGCTTCTTTAGAGAACTTTTCTAATCCTAAGAAACTTGTATACTTTCATATGAATACTTGTGGCCATTGTAAAAAATTTAATCCTGAATGGGATAAATTTGCCGCTAGTTATAATGGTCCAATAGAAATTAAAAAGGTTGAACGTAAAGAGGCCGGTGACGATTTAGAAAAATACAAAATACAAGGATTTCCTAGTATTTTATTAATAGATGAACAAGATAATGCGAAAGAATTCGAGGGTGATAGAACTGTTACAGGTCTTGAAAAATTCGTAAGTAGTTATTAAACTAATACATTTAAAAATCTATAAATTCTATTTATATCTAATTTATTGATTTCATAGTTTTCATTATCAAATAGTTCAACAATTTCTTCAACAGAATATTTATTTTTAAGGTCTATCCAAAGAGAAAACATATCTTTGATATCCATATTCAATTGTTTACACAAATTTTGTATAAAAATACTATTATTATACTCTGTTGAGTATTTTGTTAATACTTTTGTGAAACGCACGTCTGCAGGGTCAAACTTAATATTTTTCTCTCCATATTTTGATTGATATAAATGATTATTATAAAATGTTTTAATTAATGAACTCATTTCATTAAATATCCAAATTTGCTTTTGAAACGTGATTCTATCAATGTAATCTGAAAAACATATATTGTCTAATATTTTATTATAAAAAGGCAGTGCCTCGTGTTTTGGTATATGCTCTAAAACATCAATTATATTTTCGTGATACAATAATCCTACACTTGTTCTATCAGTTTCATTCATCAATTCATTATGTTGGTCTAGGTTATAACTATTATTTAATAATTTTCTTATTATATTTTTAACATCTTCATTATAGTTTTTTTGCTGAAACATATTTTGGATCAATTGATTTTTAAGTATACTTTCTTGATTTTTATAAATATCATAAGTTGATTTTAATTTTCTTAAATCCCCATCTATATAAGTAACCATTTTGGTTTTTAATTCATTTTCTAATTTCGGCATAAGGATACCTATAATTTTGTTTATTTCATTATTACTTGGTAATTGTAATTTAATAGATACACATATTTTTATCATTTCTTTAATTTTTTTATCGATATGACAACTACCTATACAAACAATAGGAATCATAGTAGTTTCTTCTTTTTTTTGCTTTTTTGTTTTTTTTGGTCTTATAAGTTTTATTAAAGTATTTATACCTCCTTTATCACCGCTATTCATTCCATCTAATTCATCCATCATAATTACCAACTTTTTTGCTTTTTTTTGAAAAAGACTTAATACATTTTTATCACTCATATTATGCTTTGTAATTTTATCTACAATTGATTTATTTCTAACGTCACCGGCATCATATTTGATAATATCATAATTCATATTTTTCAATATTTTTTCAACAAATATAGTTTTTCCGCAACCAGGTGGGCCATATAAATAAATACCTCTTTTTACCAACTGATTTTTTTTATTTTTTTCAAAATGGTCTATTGCGTCTCTGAATATTTTTTCGGATTCTTGACGATTTAATAAAAAATTCATATCTAATTGCTCCATTTATTTAACCTTACTCTTATTTTTTTAAATCCTAATCTTTTGCTTTTCATAATTTTATCTAAAACTACTTTACACTTTTGTGAATTAAATGTAAAATTAATCAAAAAATTTACTAATTCTAATTTTCTAGGATATATTTGGCTTTTATAAATCACTTTTTTTTCCTTTAAAAAATAAGACAAACTATTAGAAATATATTCTTCAAATACAAAACAATTATCACTACGCAATATATATCTCCAATATGAAGATTGTAATTTATTAGAATACGTTTTTTTATAATTCTTTGTCCAATAAAACTTATTAGTTAATGATAATGTTTCGCAAGGAATATAAGAATATATCATCTTTACTAAATCTTCTGGAAGCATTATTATTTCCATTTGATATAATTTTTTATTTTATTATATCAAATTAACACAATTTTGGACTAACATTTGATATACCGTCCCATTCAATACCATATTGTTTTGACCAATTACATCTTGCCTTAGCATCCATAGTTGAAAAATCTTTAATATTTGGTGTTCCATTTCCTAAAGCGTTAACATTCTGACATTTACCATCATTTAATACTTGCCAATAATCTGGACACGCCGATAATTCTGGAGGATATGCTTGATTATTTTTAGCATTATTCATCATTACTCCTATTAATAATAAAAGTAGTACAAATGATACTATTGCTATGGTTAATACATTACGTTGAAAACTCATATATAAAATTAAAATATAATATTTTTTTGTCTATGTAATATAAATGAATAATCCAAATGGTAGAGTTAATATATTAAATAATACACCCAATAGTGTATTTAACTTATACGATAAAATTCCAGTAGAACAAAATATAACTTCTTATAGAAATGCACTTACTGGTAATTTAGAAGATAATATGTTGTCTAAAGTATTTTTTTCAAAAGGAAACATAATTATTGTACAAAAAAAAATTATGCAAGGTGTTTATAATAATTCAAAAGGCCGATTTGAAATAGGGTATCAGGATGAGGATACATTAAAAATTATTATGAGAAGTGTTTATTTACAAAACGCAGCAAATAATCCTAATAATATAACTGGTCAAGTTGAAGCATTAAATCATATTGTTGCTGATTACTGTGTTCCTCAAATATGTAGCGAAGCTCAAGCATATATTAACTACAAAAATGATGTAAGTAACTTAGCTGTTCCTATTCGAAGACCAGTTTCTACTTATAGCAATAATATATTAGAATTAAAAAAATTTTTTTAAATGTAATTGTTAATAATTATTACATTTATTTTTTACCTTTCTTTCCCTTTTTACTACTTTTCTTTATCTTTGCTCCTAATCCAAACTGGCGAACCTTTCGGTCGTTTCTATATTTTGCTACTGATTTCTCTAGATCATTTAATTCTCTTAACCACATTTGTTCAACAGTTGTATTCATTACCACTTCTAATTGTTTAGCCTTATTTTCTTTCTCAAGCATAAGTCTATTATAATTTTCCTCTTCTACCATTGATAGTCTCATTTCTCTTAAATATTTATATTCTTCATCACCATCTAAAACATCATAAGTTCTTTCCTTTAATAGTTGAATAACTACTTCTTTCTTTTTCTTCCTTAAGTCGATAATATCGTCACACTGTTCTTTAATAAATCGTGCCTTATTACTAATTTGAACTAATTCTCTCTGTAATTTCTTAATTTGATAGTCTTTTCTATCAACATATCCTTTGTATCTAATTGGATAAAATTTATCAATAATTTCTTGAACATTCGCATATTTCCTAAGTTTTTGCTCTTCGTTAAACATCCATAAGTTAGGAGTTTTACTTGTTGTTAATTTCATAACTTTTTCAAAATAATTTACATTACTTGTTCCCTTCTGACTTCCTACTAAATCCGGTAATACTCCAGTATGAAATTTTACTCTAAACTCAATTATTGACTCCGTACAATTATCTGTATAATTCTTTACAATAGGTTTCTTCTTTTTACCATTCTTTCCTTTATCTTCCATAAGAGTCTCTAATTCTGCTTTATAATCCACTGTCCACTTTCCAATAGGTAATTCCCTAATAATAACCTGGTCATGTCCTATAATTTCATATTTACCTTTGAAAATATGACGTGTTGACCCCTTTACATCTTCTTTACAAATAGTTCCTTTAAATCCCTCATAATATGGTTCAATTAAAACATTTTTGTTGGATTTATTATTTAATTTATTTTTTACATATTTAATTACTGTTAGTGGATCGTGACATAATCCTTCATACGCAAATCCAGTTCCAATACCTTTTCCTCCATTTACAAGAGTCATAGGAAGAATAGGAAGATAATGAGTTGGTTCTGCGATAGTTCCATCATAATTAATATAATCTAGTAAAGGGTCATCTTCAATTGGATAGATTTTTCTAGTTATATTACTTAGCTGTGTAAAGATATATCTTTCACTAGCTGCATCTTTTCCTCCCTTTAATCTTGTTCCAAATTGGCCATTTGGTTGTAATACCGAAATATTATTGCTACCAACAAATTCTTGAGCCATTCCAATAATTGTTCCATATAAACTCATCTCGCCATGATGATATTCACTAATTTCACTAACATATCCACCAAATTGAGCAACTTTCATTTCCTTATGTAAAGGTTTCTTAAAAGCAGCAAATAAACATTTCCTTTGACTTGTTTTCATTCCATCTACTGCCGAAGGAATACTGCGTTCACAATCATATTTTGAGAAATGAATAAGTTCATTATCTGTAAAATCTTGAATTGAAACCATATCGTGTGTTGGGTTTAATACTCTATCTTTATCATAACCAGAAAGCCATTCTTTTCTATCATCCGCACGGCGTTTATTAAAACATCTATCTAAAGCATTATCACTTGCTTCACCTGTATGTTTAAACATAATAAATTTTTTCTTAGCAAAATACTCTTTAAATTCTTTTGACGTGGATGTTCCCAGACCTTTATAATATTTGATCTTCCATCCCTTACCACCTTCGTTTTTAAGCTTCCATTTCTCATAGTCACTCTCATTGTAAAATGATTTAACTCTCTTTCCCTTTGTAGCTTTTAGAATTGGAGTATTCATATATCCAAATAGATTAGGAATTTCTACTAACTCCTTCCATTGACTATGAAACATATTTAATGTTAACCCTTTAATATGTGCTCCATCCAAATCCTGATCCGTCATAATTAATACTCTACCATAACGTAATGCCTTTTTAATATCATCTTTTGTATATGCTTTACCTGTTTGTAATCCTAAAATCTTTTTAATTTCAGTAATCTCTTTATTATTATTAATTTTCTCAATATTTTGATCCAATGTATTCATTAATTTACCCTTGAGAGGATATATACCAAATGTATTTCTATCCTCTTTACTAAGTCCTGAAACAATCCCCGCCTTTGCTGAGTCTCCCTCACATAAAATTAAACTACATTCATCTGATTTATGACCACCAGCCCAATTCGCATCCATAAGCTTAGGAATACCTCGAATATTTCTACTCTTCTTTCCATCTGTCTTCTTAGCAGCCTTACTTTGTTTTATTTCATTTAAACTTAAAGCAGCTTCCATTACTCCCATTTTTGCTAGTTTATCAATAAATTTATCACTAATATTACATTTTGAACCAAATTTTGATTGTGGTGTATTTAAACACTCTTTTGTTTGTGAATCAAAACTAGGATTCTCAATAACACTATTTACAAACAACATTAACTGTTCTTTAATTGTTGTAGATTTAACACGCACTTTTTTTCTTTTTTCAATATAAGTAGTCATTTTCTTAATTATTTGATTTAAAATATAATCAACATGTTTTCCACCTTTTAGTGTATTTACTCCATTAACAAATGATACTTGTGTAAATTCGTCTAATGGACTTAGACAAGCACCAATTTCCCAACGGTCACTTACTTTTTCAAATACTCTCTTCGCATCTGTTTTTGGTCCAATATATAAATCCATATAATTTTCAAATGATTTACTTGGAAGAGTTTCCCCATTAAATTCAACCTTTACTGACTTATCTGTAATTACACTAATATCATAAATTCGTTTCTTGAAAAGATTAAACATATCATCTGTTAATGTTTTGATACCAAAACGCTCATAATCTGGAAGCCACGTTACCTTTGTATAAGGCTTTGCTGTACTTCTTTTAATTTTTGGAGGACAAATAGTTGTAAGATTATCTTCAAATCGTTGTGAATATTTCTTCTTCCTAATATGGTCTACGGTTTCAATTTCACCCCACTTGGAATAAATTAATACTAATTTAAAACCAAATCCATTTTTACCACCAACAATTTTCTTTTCCTCTTTATTATAATTTGTAGATGTTCTTAAATGACCGAAAATCATTTCAGGAACCCATAAATCATTATCAGGATGCTTAGCAACATCTACACCATTACCATCATTATACATAGTAATAACACCTGTTTTTTTATCAACAGTAACACTAATATTACGCACCGGGATGATATTTTTTTCTTTTGATAAAATTTTCTGGAATAAACGAACTACATGATCCCTACAGTTTACAGCACCTTCATCGAAGGTTTTGTAAAGACCTCCAATAAAGTTTACTGTTCCGTGTTCCATAGTTCCATCATCCTTTAATTTCCAGGTAGTGATTTCATCACTATCAACTGGACCAATATATGTATCAGGAGCATCTAAAATATGCTCAATAGCAGTCTTTGACTGGTATACGTTTGCTAAATCTGAAGATGAAGTAGACATAAGTGATTGTAATATGTTTTTATTTGTTTAAATTATTTTCAATTTTATTATTATTAAATTTAAATACTTTTAATAATAATATCCGAACCAATACCACATATATTCCCACCAAGATCTTCCTCCATTTGTTTCTATTTCATTATTCAATCTTATTCTAGCTTCTTCCAATAAACGCTCCAAGTCTCTTACTTCTTCTTTCGCACACCATAATTTATCATATCGACATCGTTTATTTTCCATATATAAAATACTATATAATTAATCTTCTCTAAGATTAGCATCAATCCATTCTGGACCAATATGTTCATCCATATCAAGCCTTACATTAATTTTTTTATATGTTCGAACTAATGGTTCACCTTTTGGAATACACCAATTTTCATTTTCACAATCATATATTGATTTACCATCTCCCTTTGTTGCTTTCCAATTTGGATTATCTTCTTTTAACTCTGACCTTGTTCC
>Ga0315330_10001002_pt1 | contig 18653 bp, 16 predicted proteins | sample M140m34915metaG_FD_203453 | JGI IMG/M metagenome (GOLD analysis project Ga0315330, IMG submission 203453) | Ammonia-oxidizing marine archaeal communities from Monterey Bay, California, United States - M1 40m 34915 | ecosystem: Environmental > Aquatic > Marine > Intertidal zone | place: USA...
ATTGGAAAGAGTATTATCCTCATTTAAATCTTCATTTTCTGGAAATGGTGAACCTTGAGATGAAAAATTGGTGTTGGAGGTAAGAGGCGTATTACCCTCCATACCATTAAAGCTTTTATATCTCTCTAGGATTTTCTTATTAGATAAATCAAGATCTTCTCCTAGGTAATACTGAAAATTATCAGCTGAGACATCGGAAATTAATCTTTCTGAGGCTTCTGAATTAAGAGTTAACTTATCTATAAAATTTTGTTGAAAATAATTTACCTCTCCAACATCTTTTAAACCATCCAAACCAACGTCTTGATTCTCTCTAGATTCATTATTATTTTCAAAAAATTTAGTTAAATATTGTTTTGAGGTAACCCTTCCCCACTCATTATATTTTATACCAGAATCAGAATAATCCGAAGAAAGACCATTCTCGAAAGCGTGAACATTATCTTTCATCAGATCCTCGGAGACATTTCCTAAATTAAAAATGAGTTTACCTCCTGATGAATTATTATCATTAAAAATACCATCCAAAACTTTTCCATTCTCGCCATCTATAAAAGGATCCATCATCCAGAATTCAATGTATTGAACATTTGTCCGATCAAAATCTGTATCATTAGAAATACTTCTTGTAATTGCACCAAAATTAGAAGCTGGATTCTTAAGGAGACCAGAAGAGGTAAGGTTAGGATTATAATTATATTGCCCCCTCTCACTAGGAAAATAAGCTATATCAAAAACAGGGAGGTTTGTGTTTATAAGTTGTCTGTCTTGCTGCCTGAATATGTCTTGAGGAGAGATAGCTTTTATATAATTATTTTCTAAATCATCAAGAGAAATATTTCGAGGTTTTTGTGATCCTCCATTGAGATAAAAGATATTATCAATTGTGTACCAAGCTATCTTAGCTCTATTATAAGAGTATCCTAAATTATTTGTTGTTAATTTACTTTTATCAAACTTATCATTTGTAGTTTGAGGTGTTGACCCCAGCTTCCAAGATAAGTTTGAGCCTCCAATTGAAATAGGAATAACAGCACTCTCAAAATCATCTATATATGTAATACCTTCTCCATTAATCATATTTGATGTTCCAGGAACTATTTGTGCAAATTCAGTACTAAAATTTATGTTTGACATCTCTCTTGTACCTAATAAAGGAATCGCATTTATTACCTTTGTTATTAACTCACTTTCTTTATCTATATTAAAGTCAAATCCATATTTAGTATTTTTAACCGGTTCATTCCCAACACTAAACCTTGTTACTCCACCTGGTCTCTCATTTAAATGAAAAACCGTGAAACCTAAATTTATATTTTCATCAAATTCATATTCAGCTCTAGCTCCAGATAACCATTTTGTTTGAAAATTAAAAAGATCAGCCTTCTCGAAAGAGACATTTATTTCTTGTCCTGAGCTCAATATCGAAGGGTTTAAAATTCTAACACTTCCTAAATTATAGTTAACAGTATAGTCCGTGCCTTCAACTAATTGTAAATTTCCAGCAGTGACAACTACTGAGTTTTCAGATATCCCTAAACCAGGTAAATTTATCTCACTTCCAGAACCAGATGAGACAGTACCGACAATAAAAAATTTATTTTTTGACAATACCTTCTCAGCTTCGTCTTGTGTCATTTCGTATAACTCATTGAATACGTACCTTTCAGATAAATCTACCTCTGAACTTTCCTGAAAATATGAGTCAAGGGTAGAGCCAAATGGTTCTAAAACTGGAAAAATTATATTTCCCCTCTCCGCGTTTATAGTAAAACCTTCTACAAAATCAAAATTCCCATCGTACTGAGGGTCATTATTTGAGTTAAGTCTATCTAAACCTAAAAGTCTAACAAGTGGTTTATCTCTAGTTAACACACCCTCATTTAGGCTTGGATTATTAAAACCCACTGCATCATCACGGTAATTTACTTTAAGCTCAAAATTTTCACTTTCAATTCTAGTCGCATTTAGATTATAAATATTTTTCATCATCAAATCCCATGTGGGTATAGAAACATTAATATTTGAAGGTCTTAATAATTTCAAAAATATAACCTCACTCTCGTCTCTATTTTGGTAATCTTCTGTAAGTTCACCTACCTTGAATCTTTCCCCATTGTAAGTGTATTCATAGGAAACAGCAAGAACTTCATCATTCTGAAGTCTTCTTAGTAATGAAATATAACCCAAGTTCTTATTTATCTCGTATTCATCAGAGTCAAGTTTACGAGCAGAAGTTACCTTCTCATAATCTAAAGATTTTGAAAAAATGAACTGAGAAGATAATAGGTTATCAACTTCATCAATATTTCTTAATCCCGTATTTGATGTTAAATTGTCAAATAATGAATTTGAACTATTATCATTTGGTCCACCATTACCTACCCCAACTTGAGAATTACTTTGTTTTAAAATTACTTTTCCTTCTCCCAAATCAGTAAATGCTGCAAAGTTTCTTAGAGACTCAGAATTGTTTGTTCTGTTAAGAACATAAATCTCTACCCTATTAATATTTATCCCTGAGGTTACTAGTGGCAAAGATGTTAACCATCTCTCGTAATTATCTCGAAAAAAGTGACCTAAGAAATAATGCCTATTTCTGTCATATTTTGATCCAATAATTTCAAATTCCCTACCTTGAAAACCATTATCTATTTTAATTGATTCTGCTTTCCCTTGCTGTCTAGATAAAATTCCAGTGATGCTCAATCTACCAAATTGCAGTTGGGTCTTTAGACCGAATAAACTCTGTGCCCCCCTTAGAAGACTATTCTTTACAGGCATGCTTACATTTCCAACCTCAATTTTTTTTACTATCTCCTCATCAAATCCAGTATAATCTAATTTTAAATTATTTTGAAAGTCAAATGTATTATTATTATCAAAATTTGCAGTAATTTTTAATTTTTCGCCAACCTTTCCATTTATATTTAAATTTATTTGTTGATCATAATTGAATCCACCGTTTCTCTGCTGCCTTATAGGGATTGAAGGATTTTCAACCTTTTGGAATCTTCCTCCAAAATCAAGATTAACAAATCCATTTACTTGTAAATCAATAAAGTTTCCTCCAAAAATTCTATCTAAAGATTCCGGTATATATATTTTTGGAATCAATCTACCACTTTTCAAAGCACTCTCTCCATCCAAGCTTAAGGATTTATCTCTGAAGTATTCCCTAACCTGTTTTTTAGTATTATATCTATCATAACTATTAAATGGTATTGCAATTGAGGGTCTGTAATTCAAGGAACCTAATTTCTCTTCTAAATAGAAGACTCTAGATGTATCATACTTAGAGGAAAGCTTTAAAAGACTAGTATTTAAATTATATGCATTGTTTGAGAAAAGACTTGAAAAAGGATCTGAGTATCTATCATTAATTTGATAGGTAGTAAAACTCGAAGGAGAATAGACTGAGTCAACTTCACTATTTATTGAATCTGTATTATTTTGACTAAATAAATACGAACTATCTGTAAAGAATAATATAACAAAGAATATACAAAAATATGTAGCTAGTCTCAAAGTAAAACATTTTTTTCACTAAGATCTCTTTAGTACTTCTTTTATAAGATCTTCCAGATTGATATCATCATTTTTATCAATAATAGAGTCAATATGGCGTTCAACAACATTCTTCGAAATACCCAAAGAAGATAAAGCAGATAACGCTTCATCTCTTATTGTATTGCCTATATTTTGAGAAAGTTTGACATTTTCAATATCATCTAATGAGATTTTATCTTTTAATTCTAAAATGATTCTCTCTGCTGTCTTCTGACCAATTCCTTTAACTGATTTTATTTTATTAACATCTGAATCAATAATAGCTAATTTTAGCTCATCAGCAGAGAGGGATGATAAAATCATAACAGCTGTACTTGGACCAACACCAGATATTGAGACAAGATCTAAAAATGTTTTTCTTTCCATTTTATTGTAAAATCCATATAGGGTATGAGAATCTTCTTTCACGTGAAGGTGCGTGTAAATATACAAATCATCTAAATCCTTGATTTTAGAATAAGTCCTTAATGATATATTGACTTTATATCCAATACCATTAATATCAATTATTACTTTCGCGGGATCAATCTCAACTTTGTTTCCTTTCAAAAATGATATCATATCTCAAATGTGTTCAAAATAGAGTTTATTTCTTGCATTAAATTTCTTTTTTTTTGACCAGGGGCAAAAACATATCCCTCTATATAATATGCCCTCTTCTTTGTCTCATCATATAAAATATAACTTTTAAAAGGGCCTCCTGCAGATAAGTCACTTAATTTCCATAAACCCACAGCCTCAACACCACGATTATTTTTAAATAATACATCCTTATATTCAATAGGAAATACATCCTGAAGTGTCATAAAAACTTTTTTGTTTTCAGAATCAGTTAGAAATTTTTTTGAAATTTTCTCTCTAATTCTTCTGACACTTCCAAAGTCAACCCATTTATAGTCATAAAAGTCCTCGTAATAGACAAATATGTTTTTCTCAGAGTCTGGCTCAAGCTGTCTCAACCAAAAGAAATTTCCTTCAGAATCTGGAAGATTCTTAGCTAAATCATAGCCAAAAGGAATTTTGATCTTAACTGAATGATCTTCATATATTTTAGCTACTATATTATCTTCTTGCCTTCTAAAAATATCATTCCAGACTCTTTTCTTCACTTCATCATCAAAGTATTTTAAAATTAAATGCTTATTACTTTCAATTTTTCTAAGCAAAAGTTTCTCAGACTTACCAAAAAGATAAAGAACTATCTGCCCTTTTGCATATTGATCTCTTCTCGTGAAGTAATAAAGACTTGTGTCATTTTTCATTCTTTTCAGAGAGTTCTCATTAAAGTTCTTACGCAGTATATCAGAATCTATACCCTTCCCATCAAGTGTAAATGCAACAACAATATTTTTTGCATGTTTGAGAATACTATTAAAACTTCTAGGTCTAATATACCTTAGATCAAATTTCTTTTCAGGTTGTGGCAATCCTGATACAAATGATCCATATGTATTAACAAGAAATCTCCCAACATCTCTCTGAAATGTTGCAGAGTCCATAACTATTAACATCTCATTATTTTCACCAGATGCATTTGGCAGAAATGATTTACTTATTTCTCTAGATTTATTAGTATTATTACCACAAGAGATAATAGAAAAAAATAATAATATCTTAATAAGAAACTTTATTATGCTAAACATAATTTAATATTTTAAATAATAATATTAATTTTAGGTAAACAAAAAATCACTATGAGTAAAGAAATTTTAAATAAATCAATAACATCATGTTTTGCAAAAATAGCAAGAGTTGATGGAAGTATAGGTCAAGAAGAAAAAGATATTATGAACTCAAGTAAAATTCTTAAGAAATATAAGTCTGAAGATGTTGAGACAATAAATACAAATAACTTTTTCAATAATATACAAGGGGAATTTGGTAAGTCTATTAAAGAAAACTTGAGTGATGAAGAAAAAGAGGATTTTATTACAGATTTAGTCAGTCTGATTAAGTCTGACAATAAAGTACACGATCACGAGTTCTTTTTACTTGGACATGTAGCTAATTCAATAGGTTACAGCCCTGAAAATGTTGCAGAAATAATTAAGAAAAAAGGAATCAACGGAAATTCTTCTGGTTGGTTTTCTTGGTTATTTGGGTAGATTATTTTTTTTCAGAACCTGAGTCGGACTCCTTCTCGATTTCTTTTTTTATTTCTCTTGAAGCGTCCTTAAACTCTCTTATTCCTTTTCCAAAACCCTTAAATATTTCTGGTATTTTATTAGCACCAAAAAAAATAACAACAATAAGCCCAATTATTATCCACTCCCATCCTCCAGGCATTCCTAAGCCAAATATTATATTCATAATTCAATATTTATTATGTAAATATAGCAAAATCATTTCTTGATAATCCACTTTTCTGGATTCAACTTGACATTATTTTTCCAAACTTGAAATTGAAGTTCAGTAACACCATCGCTATTAGTTACTAAATCACCTATGATATGACCCTTAGGTATAACTTGATCCTTTTCAATTTTTAAATTTTTTAATCTAGCGTAAAGTGTAAAATAATTACCATGATTTATTATTACTACATTATTCATCCCAGGTATGAATGCAATTGTTGAAATTTTTCCTTCAAAAATTGAAAAAACCTTTGATGATTTATTAGTTTGAATATCTACTCCATCATTTTTAACTTTCACGCTCTTAATTACCGGATGTGGATGCTCTCCAAATCTATTAGATATAAAACCAGAGGATACTGGCCAGTTATGTTTTCCAATTAAAGATTCGAATTCAGACGAAACTCTTTCTAAATCAATATTTTCTTCATCTGATCGAGAAACCTGAGATTCTTTTCTGATTATTTCCCTTATTAAAATATCTATTTTTTTTAAAGCTTCCTTTCTATTTTTTATTTCCTTTCTGACCTTATCTTGCCTTCTCCCTAGGTCCGATATAATTTTTTTTTGTCTTCCTTTTAAACTCTGTAATTTATTATTCTCCGACAACTCACTTCTTAGTAAATTATCTTTATTTATTCTTACTCTTTTTAAATTTTCTTCTTCTAATTTTAATTTATTCTTAACCTCCTTTATCTCATCTATCTGTGATTTTCTAAAAGAAGAATACTGAAATAAATAATTCATGCGTCTAAACATTTGATTATAATTTTCAGAAGAAAAAATATAACTGATTTGAGTTAAAGATGACTTAGACTTATAAGAATTATATATCATATCAGCATACTCATTAGTTAATAATTTAACATCATTATTTAGTGAAGATATTATGTTTGAAAGTGATTTAATTTCTCTATCCTGTGAATTAATATCTGACTTAAGAGACCTTATTAAATTTTGCCTATTATTTATCTGTCTATTAATAACCTTAAGTCTACCTATTGAAACTGTTTTTGAGTTTTCTGTTTCTTTAAGAATTTTCTCAGCCTCATTAATTTTTTGAATATTAACCTCTCTTTCATTCTCCAAATTAACCCTAGAGTCTTGGGCTCTTAATATATTAATAAGAAAAATAAATAATAATAAGTAACTAAATGTTTTTGACAACATATTTAGAAGGAATATTAAAAGGAAACTTCAGTGGCTTATTGGTTCTCTCTACCTCTCTATAGTTGAAATTTATATTATTAATAACAGGAACCGATGAATCTTCTAAATAACTCACTGATGTGAATAGGTGTCTCCCAGGGAAAAGTATTTTACCAAGAGGCTTAAAATTTTCATAGTCTACAGTTAAAAGGTAATTAGTTACCTCATCAAAAAGAATTAACTTCTCAACTTTTGATGTCTTACTATTTACTAAGTTCTGTGACTGAATTGTTCCTTTTTCTTGAATTATTTTAAAATAATTCCCTTCGCTTGCTAAATTATCTGATTCTGAAATGTCGTATAATAAATTACCCGTGAGAATAGATTCAAGCTGTTCAAAGTTTAGTTTAATTTTAAAGGTGTTCTCAATAATATCTGGAGTTGATTTTATTACCTGCTTATTAACTCTGTCAATTATTACAATTTCATCCTTGGTTACTAAACCCCTTGCTGCTTCAATACCTAGAGCAACCCTGACAGAAAACCATATTTTTTTGTCTTTCTCTATTCGTGTATTTAAGGTTGCATTTATTAACTGATTTTCATTTTTGTATTGAAACTTTGACTTAGTTGATAAAAACTTATAGTCTATTTCATCAACAACAAAATCATTTATCTCAATTTTTGAAGATTCAAAAGGAATAAAATCTTTTTTGCAGGAAGAAAGTAATAATGTCAGAAATATAACCGAAAATTTCTTCAGATTCATTTCGGTAAAAGTAATAATTAAAATTTATACCAAAAATTATTTTCCTTTGAAAGAAGGGCATCTTTTTTCATGAAATGCATTAACCCCCTCCTTAAAATCTTCTGAGTTACATAGTTTGGAGAAAATTTTTATTTCTTGATCAAATCCATTCACATCTTTATTATAAAAATTATTTACAGACTTAATTACATTAGCGATTGCTTTAGGGCTCTTCCTCTTCACAGTATTTAAAATAGAAACTGATTTCTCCATGGCCTTCTCTTTATCATCTAAAATATAATTTACAAGACCATATTCCAGAGCCGATTTTGCATCTACCATCTCTGCTGTGAGCATCATCTCTAAAGCTCTTCCCTTACCAATTATCTGAGGAAGCCTTTGGGTTCCACCATAACCTGGTATTGTACCTAAGTTTATTTCTGGTTGAGAAAATTTTGCATTTTCTGTTGCAATCCTTAGATGACAACTTAAAGCTAACTCACATCCTCCACCTAGAGAGTATCCATTTACTAAAGCAATTACTGGAATTGGCATACTCTCTATAGTATTAAAAAGTTCATGTCCATTCTCTGACAATTTCTTTGCTGACTCTTGATCAAGTTCATTAAATTCTACAATGTCTGCTCCAGCAACAAATGATTTTTCACCAACTCCAGTTATAATTACGCCATAGAACCCTTTAGTATAAGATCTGATCTCAGTAAAACATTTTTTCAACTCAGATATTGTGCCTTTGTTAATTGCATTAAGTTGTTTTGGTCTATTAATTTCAATTAAATAATAATTTTCTTTTATGTGAAAATTTATGAATTGATATTTTCTCATTTGATATTTAATTTATGGATCATCTCGTTAACGGTTTTTTTGAAATCAAAATTCTCCTTCCAATCCCAATCTTCTCTAGCATAATTATCCATAATAGAATTAGGCCATGAATCAGCTATAGCCTGTCTGAAATCACTATTGTACTCTACATCAAATTCTTTATTTAAATTCTTTAATTCATCTGCAATCATTTTTGGTGACATACTAAATCCAGAAATATTATAACTTGACTTTATTCTTAGATTATCCTTAGATGTTTTCATCAGCTTTATAATTGCATTAATAGCATCATCAATATATATCATTGGAAGGGTTGTATCCTCATTAAGAAAACAATTATAATTTTTTCCAGATTTAAATGAATGGAATATATCAACAGCATAATCTGTTGTCCCTCCACCAGGTGGAGTATCATAACTAATTACACCAGGAAATCTTAAACTTCTGACATCTGTATCATACGCTTCATTATAATATTTACACCAATTCTCACCTGCAAGCTTACTAATTCCATATACCGTAATTGGCTCTTTATCAGTAAATTGAGGCGTATCATTCTTAGAACTACTTTCTCCAAATACAGCGATAGAACTAGGCCAAAATACTTTTTTAATAATTTTTTCTTTAGCAAGATTAAGAATATTAAATAATGAGTTCATATTCAGATTCCATGTTTTTTTAGGAACTTTTTCTCCTTTCGCTGATAAAATGGCAGCAAGGTGGTATACCTCACTAATATCATTATCTAATATATTTTTTTTTAAGTCATCGTAAGAGAGTGCGTCAACTTTTAGGTATTTAAAATCAGTCTTTGATTTATCCTTAATATCAGATAAGAAAAGCTTATCAAAATCTATTGTTTTTGATAGTTCAATAGACAGTTGTGAACCAATCTGTCCCTCAGATCCTACGATAAGAACTCTACTCATTATGGGTTATTATTCAATAAATAATTTAACTTATCTTTACTATGTAATCTAATACTTTTTTGAAAATGAATAAGAAATTTAAAGATCATCTTTTAAAAGAAATTGAAATCACAAAAAAATCAGGTCTTTTTAAAAATGAGAGAATCATTAAATCTCCTCAAAGTGCTCTCATAGAGACAACAGAAAAAAAAGAAATTATCAACCTATGCTCTAATAACTACCTAGGCTTATCTTCTCACCCTGAGGTAACTCAAGCTGCAAAGGATGCGATTGATTCTCATGGTTTTGGTATGTCTTCTGTCAGGTTCATATGTGGTACCCAAAATATTCATAAAGAACTTGAAGATAAAATAAGTTCTTTCCTGGGGACCGAGGATACAATTCTTTATGCCGCAGCTTTTGATGCTAATGGTGGAGTTTTTGAACCTCTATTTGGACCTGAAGATGCTATAATTTCTGATCAGTTAAATCATGCCTCAATAATTGATGGCATAAGACTATGTAAGGCTCAAAGGCATAGGTACCTTCATAATGACATGAATAGTCTTGAGGAAAAACTTCAAGAGACATCAGAGTGTAGAACAAGAATTATAGTAACAGATGGTGTTTTTTCTATGGATGGAACAATTGCTCAACTTGATAAAATATCTGAGCTAGCAAAAAAATATGATGCTCTTGTTATGAGTGATGAGTGTCATTCTACAGGCTTTATTGGAGAGAAAGGAAGAGGTGTTCATGAGCTTAAAAATGTGATTGGGAAAATTGATATAATTACAGGGACACTAGGAAAAGCCCTCGGTGGTGCGTCCGGTGGTTTCACATCCTCAACAAAAGAAGTTGTTGAGATACTAAGACAAAAATCCAGACCGTACCTTTTTTCAAATACATTAGCCCCTTCAATAGTTGGAGCATCTCTTAAAGTTTTTGAGCTAATTGAAAATGATAATTCGCTTATAAATAAACTCAATAGAAATACACAATTCTTTAGAGATAAAATGAAGGGTTTAGGGTTTGATATTGTAGAAGGTTCTCATCCAATAGTTCCTATAATGTTATATGATGCTAAACTAGCAAAAAAAATGTCTGAAAAGCTTTTAGAAAAAGGAGTCTATGTAATAGGATTTTACTTTCCTGTGGTTCCAAAAGATCTTGCAAGAATAAGAGTTCAGCTTTCTGCAGGTCACACCTTAGAACAACTTGAGAAAGCGATTGGTGCATTCCAGGAAGTTGGTAATGATTTAAAAATTATTTGATTAGCTCTCTATTTTCTTTAACATCATGGACTCTAATAATATTTGCACCATTTTTGAGTGCAATTTTATTTAGTTCAAGAGTACCTTCTAAAGTTTTATCTTCACCATATTTTTTTTTTACGAAAGACTTTCTTGAAATACCAACTAGAACAGGTAACTCAAAAATCTGAAATAGATTTAAATTATTTATTAAATCTAAATTTTGTTGATAGTCCTTAGCAAATCCAAGACCAGGATCAATAATTATATCTAGAGCCCCCAAATCATAAAGCAGATCAATTTTTTTCTTAAAATAATCAATTATTTCCGGTAATAAATCATTGTAATCTGTTTTAGACATCATTGTCTTTGGGGTCCCTCTTATATGCATTAATACATATGGCATCTTAAGTTCAGAAACTGTCTTAAACATGTGCTTATCATAATTTCCTCCAGAAATATCATTGATTATATGAGCACCTAATTCAAAAGCTTTCCTTGCAATATCGGAGCGAAAGGTATCAACCGATATTATAATATTTTTATGATTTATAGAAGTATACTCTACTATATCCTTAATTCTCTTCCATTCCTCCTCGACTGGAATTAAATCTGCACCAGGCCGTGTTGAATAACCACCTATATCCAATATTTCTGCACCATCGCTAACCATTTTATCAACTCTGATCTTGGCAAGTTCAAAATCATTGTAATTACCTCCATCAAAAAACGAGTCAGGGGTCATATTAACAATCCCCATTACCAATGGCTTCTGAATTTCAAATAAATTACCTCGAATATTTATTGATCTTTTGATCATATTTTAATTTGTATTTAAATTCGATTTCATATTTTTGATAAAATAATAATTAATTGAAGACAAGTACTAGAGAAAACTATAAAAAAATAATAGAAATATGTAAAGATATCTATTTAAAAAAGTCCAAGGATTATGGTTCTGCCTGGAGAATATTAAGAGTTACATCTCTTACTGATCAGATATTCATTAAAGCTCAAAGAATTAGATCGATTCAAGAAAAAAATAAGATGAAGGTTAATGAGAATATTGAAGATGAGTTTATAGGAATTATTAATTATTGTTTAATTGCAATTATTCAATTAGAGTATACTGGAAAGGATATAGAAATAGATATTAAAGAGCTTGAAAAATTATATGATAAGTACTCAAATGAAATTATGGATCTATTAGAAAATAAAAATCATGATTATGATGAGGCCTGGAAAGAGATGAGGATAAGTTCTATGACAGACATAATTTTAATGAAACTATACAGAACAAAACAAATTGAGAGTAATGAAGGAAAAACTATAATTTCTGAAGGTGTAAAAGCTAATTATCAAGATATAGTTAATTACTCCGTCTTTTGTTTAATTAAATTATTAATTTTCAAAACATGAAAATACTTTATTCATTATCAAGATATTTTGTAGGATCACTATTTATTTTTTCAGGAGCTATAAAAATAAATGACCCTGTTGGAACCCAGATTAAGTTGGAAGAATACTTCCAGGTATTTAGTACTGACTTTACTTCCTTATTTGAGTTATTAGTTCCTTTCGCATTATTCATATCTGTTTTCTTGTGTTGTCTAGAAATTATATTAGGTTTTGCATTACTTATGAATTATAAGATGAAACTTGTCTCCAGTATCACATTGGGACTAATTATTTTTTTTACTTTTTTAACTTTTTATTCTGCTTACTTTAATAAGGTGACAGACTGTGGATGCTTTGGTGATGCAATTAAACTTACTCCATGGGAATCTTTTTATAAAGATATTATTCTTCTAACCTTCTCATTGATAATTTATATTCTACATACAAAGTTGAAGGACCAGACCGGTTTACTATATATTAAGATATTCGATGATAATAACTTCAAGAACGGGTTACTTATTTTTGTTACTTCTATTTGCCTAATAGTCAGCTACTCAGCAATTAATTTTCTCCCTTTCATAGATTTCAGAGCATATAAAGTAGGTAATTATATTCCTGATTTAATGGAACCTAGTGATGAATTAAAATACAGTTATATTATGGAGAAGAATGGCATAACCTATGAGTTTGAAAGTTATCCTAACGATGAAAGTTATGTATTCAAAGAAATTAAATTGTTAAATCCTGAGGCTGAACCAAAAATAACCGATTACAGCATTTGGAATGAAAATAAAGACTTAACAAAAGAAAGCTTTCTAGGAAATAAGTTATTTATTATTGTTCATGATATTGATAAAATTGGAATCTCTGGAAAAAATGAAAAAGAATTCATTAAAAAATTAAAAATTTTGATTTCCAATATCAGTTTTTGGGTTGAACCAATATTTTTAACATCCAGTAATCCTAATTCTTTCAAGAATTTTATAACAAAAAATGATATTAAAATTAATATTGCTTACGGTGATGCTACTGTTCTTAAGACAATGATAAGATCAAACCCAGGTTTTTTTCTGATGAGAAATGGTACTATCAAGGGTAAATGGCACTTTAACAAATTTCCAGATGCTCAGGAAATACTACGAAAGTCAAATATTAAGATGTAATGAATAATTTCTTTATTGTTGGAATGCCAGCATCTGGTAAATCTAGACTTGGTAAATTTATATCATCACGAACCAACTTGAAATTTTTTGATCTTGATGAAGAGATAGAAAAAAACATTAAAATGAAAGTCAAGGAAATATTTGAGAGTAGAGGCGAAGATTTCTTTAGAAAAAAAGAGACGAAAACTTTAAATAATATAATTAGCAAAGAAGATAACTTTATACTGGCAACTGGAGGAGGAACTCCTTATTTTAATGATAACATGACTTTAATTAATAAATCAGGAATATCTCTATTTATAGATGTTGATAAAAAAATTTTATTTGAAAGGATTTCAAGAAATGATAAAAGGCCACTACTTAAAAAAACAGATTCTTTAGAAGAAAAAATATCTGAAATATATAATGAGAGAGTAAATTTTTATAAAAAATCAAAATATCATCTTAAAAGTAACATCAAGGAGCAGGCACTTTCAATTATTAATTCTTATTCCTAAGGAAATAACTAACCTTTTAAAATTTGAATCAAATTCAGCTACTGGCTGATCTGAAAATGTAGGGTAAGGACTTACTCTTGATTTTTTATTTAGGTTAAGATAAGTGATATCTAAGGTAAATGTCTTTGATAAATACCCTATACCTAAACTTTTCCTATTTATTTTATTAGTTAAACCAGAGTCCATTATATTTTTTTCAGGATCACCTAAAACATTATACCCTAATCTCAAATAAAAGTTTTTAAACCTTCCCTCTAATCCAATTCTATAATTAACTACCATAGTTTTATAAACTTTTTCAATTTCTTTATTTTCACTGAAATCATTAAAATCATAAGATTGAATCCTAGCCGAAGAATAATCTATCAAATCTATATCTGCAGAAATGAATCCAAATTTCTTATAGAAATATGAGGATCCAATTGTAATTTTTGATGGTGATTTATATTTATAAGTAGCAAAATTACTTCCTGTTCCAGATACGACATTTCTTAGGATAGTATCTTCCGGTTCAAAATAGTAGTTAAAATACTTAGACTCTAATTCACTATATAACTCTTCCTCAAGGGTTATGCTCGTCTTACTTTCATAATTTATTCCTACATTTAAATTATCTGAGGGCTTAATGATGATACCAGCAGAAATAGATGCCCCATTTCCAGAAATACTATGTACGTCTAAAAGGTTTAAATAATCTAATATCCCTTCCTGAACCCACTGATCAGAATTATCTAAAACCTCAAAACTACTTTCTCTGTAATTTCTTACCTGTCTATAGTTTACAGAATAAAAGTTTAGACCAACCCCTATATAAACTTTATCCCTAATGTTTGATCCCATAGAAATAGATAATTTATTTATATCTCCACTCGTATTGATTTCTTCTTCTTGTAAAGGAAAACCACCTACGAAAGAATAATATGATCCTGGTAATTCATTATCAGGATTGATAAGATAATGATCATAAACCTCTTGTAGCAATGCTATATCTGCAATTTTGGTTTCACTAGCTAATCTAGATAGCGGTATTCCTTGAGAATCTTGTAAGAAATAGTCAATTATAGAATTATAATCATTATACCCTCTGTATAATTTTTTATCTGAGAAGTCTTTTAGTTTTGAATAGGAAATTCCAATATTTAATTTAGCACAATCTGGACACTTGACGATTCCACTAGAAAAATAATTGTCCTTTCTTCTAATGGGTAGAACCAATGATATATTCTCAACATTATCAGTATTGTTTTTGACAGATGTTGTTTCACCAAAAAAACTAGAAGTAGATTCATTTCCTAAAACACCATATCCTATCGAAATTAATTTCCTATTTATGAATCCAAGTCCAGCAGGATTTTGAGAAATAGAGCTCACATCGCCACCTAATGAAACAGACGCTCCTCCAATACCTTGGATTCTTGCAGAACCTCCTTGAAAAGTATGACTAAATTTTAATACATCCTTATGATAGCCGTACTGTGAAAAAGAACTAAAGAAAGGATAAGAAATGAATAGAAAAATGAATAATAAAAATTTTGACACGAAGATTGAAATTAAAAATTAATTTCTTCCTCCACCTCTTGAAGAACCGCCACTACTACCACCACTTACTACTCCACTACTACCACCTGAACTACCTCCACTACTATATGAGGATCCACTTCCACCACTACTATAACTTCCTCCAGAATTTGAACTTCCTCCGTAACTTGAAGATCTAACTGGAGCTGACATTCCTCTTCCTCTAACAGGATTAAAGCTTACTGGAGGAGCTGAATAACCAGATCTCCTGCCATCTGCTGAGCTATAATTAGATAAACCTCTAGTTGACCCTGAATATGAAGATCTTATAGAATTTGAGAATTCCCTTATTCCATTTATCTTCTCGCTTGAGGACCTTGCACTATTTAAAGATCTTCTATTTTGAGAATTTAGAGATGAGCTTCTGCTTGACCTTGATGAAGTTCTGATATTACCTCTATCTTGTGGTGATTTATCTCTAAAAATACTATTTTGAGATACATTACCAAAAGTTTGTCCTCTTCCCTCTCTACTATCTTTTGATATATTTTGATTTGTGATTCCACTCTGTCTTCTAGGAGTAAAATTTCTATTTTCAATATTTTCACCGTTCATAGATGATAGCCTTCCTGACCTAGGACCTCTTGTTCCTATCTTTTCAGACTTTGAAGAAACTCCACTTACATATAAATGTCTATTAGTTATAGTATGACCTAATCCGCCACCAGTACCATTACTTGTAAACATCCAACTTCCATGTTTGTATAGTGAACAACCAAGTCCAAATCCCTGGATGCTGGGATAATGTAGATTAATCAGAGCTGGAGAAAGTCTGGGATCAAATGTTACTATATATGGATTAGAGAAAAATAACATTGGATTTAAAGAGGCAATACTTCTTATTCCACTAATATTTCTTGGAATAATCATCATATCATAAGAATTCATGTTATAAAACATACTACTATATGGATCTATAACACTAAAAGGATCATTATATGTATAGTAATATGGTAAAAAAGATGAATACAAGTTATAATCAGTCAATGACTTAGATATGTCCGAACTAACATATAGATTATCTCTATTATACTTTAGTTTTTTAGTTTCGTTTTGCGACTTAGAGTAATTAATATTATTTGATTTATTTGATTTATACCTATCTAATATAGTCTCATCTACACTACTATTATTATTTATAGAAGTATTCCCTTTTCTATATTTTGAAAGGATAATGTCAGCAGGACTAACTTTATTTTTTAACTTTTTCTGAGAAGATCTATCAGAACCTGTATAATACATATCGTCTAGTTCCTGAGAATTGATGTTGGCAGAAACACTTAAACAAAATAAAAATATTAAAAATTGTTTCATATAAGTCAATTAATTACAATCTAATTTACGATTTTATAACGAAAAAAAGTAATTTTATTGTTTCAATATTAAGCATAAAAGTTAAGATTGCATAAATTTTAAATATGAGTAAAGGGTTACCCCAAAGGTCAGATAATTTTTCGGCGTGGTACAACGAATTAGTTAAGAAAGCTGATTTAGCTGAAAATTCAGCAGTAAGAGGATGCATGGTAATAAAACCCTATGGGTTTTCAGTCTGGGAAAAAATGCAAAATAAATTAGATGAAATGTTCAAGGAAACTGGACATAAAAATGCTTACTTTCCTTTATTTATTCCTAAATCTTATCTGAGTAAAGAGGCTGATCATGTCGAGGGTTTTGCAAAAGAATGTGCTGTTGTAACTCATTACAGATTAAAATCTGATGAAAAATCAGGTGGCGTAGTTATAGACCCAGAAGCGAAGTTAGACGAAGAGTTGATAATTAGACCTACTTCTGAGACAGTAATCTGGAATACATATAAAAATTGGATCCAATCTTACAGAGACCTCCCTCTTTTGGTAAATCAGTGGGCTAATGTTGTAAGGTGGGAGATGAGAACTAGACTGTTTCTGAGAACGTCTGAATTTCTTTGGCAGGAAGGACATACAGCTCACGAAACAAAAAAAGAAGCAGAGGAAGAAACTCTTAAAATTTTAGATATTTATACTAAATTCTTAGAGGAAACAATGGCTGTTCCAGTTCTTAGGGGAATTAAATCTGAAAATGAAAAGTTTGCGGGAGCAGTTGACACTTACTGTGTTGAAGCCCTTATGCAGGACGGAAAAGCATTACAGGCAGGTACCTCGCATTTTCTTGGACAAAATTTTGCTAAGGCTTTTGATGTTAAATTTGCTACAAAAGAAGGAAAGAATGAGTACGTTTGGGGTACTTCATGGGGTGTTTCGACTAGATTAGTTGGAGCATTAATAATGTCCCACTCTGATGACAAGGGTTTAGTATTACCTCCAAATCTTGCTCCAATTCAAGTTATTCTTATACCTATTTTCAATACTGATGATGAATACAGTACTACTGTATCAAATTTAGAAGAATTAAATAAAAATTTAATGGAAAATAACATTAGATCAGAAATAGATTCAAGAGAAAATCATAAGCCCGGATGGAAGTTTTCAGAATATGAGATGAAGGGTGTTCCCTTAAGAATAGTAGTTGGTCCCAAAGATTTAGAGAACAAGACTGTTGAGATTGCTAGAAGAGATAAACTTTCAAAAAATGTAATCAAAGAAAGTGAAGTTATAAAACATGTTAAGCAGCTTCTTCCAGAGATTCAAAATAACTTATTTGATAAAGCTAAAAGATACAAAGAAGAAAATACCAGAGTAGTTAATTCTTACGAAGAGTTTAAAAATATTTTTAAAAATGAAAACGGACTTGTATATGCACACTGGGATGGGTCGAAAGAGACAGAGGAAAAAATTAAAAAAGAAACCAAAGCAACTATAAGGTGCATTCCTATAAGCGGTGAAAAATCTAAAGGTAAATGCATTGTTACTGGAAGAGATTCCGAAAGAATGGTGGTATTTGGAAAAGCATATTAATAATTATGGAAGCATTAGTGATTTTTTTTCTAATATTAATAGGAGTGATACTATTAATAATTGAAATTTTATTTATTCCCGGAACGACTATATTTGGAATTTTTGGAATTATTAGTATAATAGCATCAAATTATCTTTTCCTTCAATATTTTGGCCCAGAATACATCATATATTTTATGTTGGGTTCTTCTATTTTAGTTTTATTTATAATCATTTACTCCCTAAAATCTAAAACATGGAAAAAAGTATCACTTCAAAATATTCATACAGATAAAGTAATAAAAAATAAAAATGA
>Ga0315330_10001003_pt1 | contig 18649 bp, 14 predicted proteins | sample M140m34915metaG_FD_203453 | JGI IMG/M metagenome (GOLD analysis project Ga0315330, IMG submission 203453) | Ammonia-oxidizing marine archaeal communities from Monterey Bay, California, United States - M1 40m 34915 | ecosystem: Environmental > Aquatic > Marine > Intertidal zone | place: USA...
ATGGTATTCGTCAGAGATGATTCTGAACGTCTCGTAAGCTATCCAGTCGTTCAGGAGGTCATCGTCGTGCATTGATTTAGAACCAGAAACAAGGCAATTTTGTAGGTTTCTAGAGGGTACAAAAAGAAATTTGATCACTCTTTACGACCACACCCATGTCCTTGTGGCTATCGAAGCGACCCTCGAAGAAACTGCAATTGCACTCCTCCCCAAATTGAAAAATACATGTCCCGTATCTCTGGCCCACTTCTGGATCGGATTGACATTCATCTGGAAGTACCCGCGGTTCCATTCGACGAACTGGCTGACAACACGTCCCAAGGTACATCCAGTGATGCAATGCGCCAGGACGTGATGAGGGCCAGAGATCAACAGGCAACCAGATTCCATAACCAATCGACCCTGTACAACGCGCAAATGACAAGCCGCCAAGTGCGATCACACTGCCGGATTGATCATGGATGCAGGCAGATGTTGCGCCACTACGTCGAGGAACTAGGACTTTCAGCAAGAGGGCATGACAAAATACTTCGCGTTGCAAGGACAATCACAGATGTGGCTGGCGATCCACAGATTAGTGAAATGCATCTTGCCGAAGCCATCAGCTACCGCAGTCTCGATCGTGACTTATGGATCTGAAAACGAACTCAACAAATTTGGAATGATTGGACCACCTCGCTGGTGATGCTATGGTTTCACCCCCGCCGTCGAACCTTGCACGATCTTGTCGCCATAACCATTGTCCTGCGAAACGATGCATACCGGCGTAGTGCTCGAATCTCGCAATGGGATGACGATCTAACGGCACATCGATGCACTACATTCCGGCCACTGTACATGCCATGGCCTAGTTGTCAGGAGTCGCTCAAAACTTCCGGGTTACCGAAATCCGTTTGCGCCCCACATCTATTTCTAAAATCTTGACCTTGACAAGATCACCAACTGCAACGACTTCACTAGGATCCTTGACAAAGGAATTTGAAAGCTGCGAAATGTGAATCAAGGCATCCTGATGCACTCCGATGTCAATAAAAGCGCCAAAGTGTGTGACATTGGTAATCACGCCCTCCATTACCAATCCAGACTTCAAATCCCCGATACTATTGATGGAATCATCAAACTTCACCACTCGAAATTCTCGTCGAGGATCACGACCAGGTTTCTCCAGTTCAGAAATGATGTCCACGACCGTTGGCAGCCCAAAACGATCATCAACGTAATCTGATGGCCGTAGCTTGTGGCTCAGTCCAGAATCGCCAACCAATGTTCTAGGATCTGCTCCCAATTTCGTTGCCATACGACCAACCAGAGCATAACTCTCGGGGTGCACTGCTGAGTTATCTAGCGACTCAGCACCATTGCGAATGCGTAAAAATCCTGCAGCCTGTTCAAACGCCTTGCTACCTAGCTTTGACACCTTCATCAATTGTTTGCGATTCTTGAATCGTCCGTTTTGATCCCTGAACGCAACGATATTTCCAGCCAACTTAGGTCCGATGCCGGCCACATGAGACAGCAATGAAACACTGGCCATATTCAGATCAACCCCAACAGCATTCACGCACGATTCGACCGTCCGATCCAAACATTTACGAAGCCTTGTCTGGTTCACATCGTGCTGATATTGCCCGACTCCAATTGATTTTGGGTCGGTTTTCACCAGTTCCGCCAGTGGATCCTGCAAGCGTCGGGCGATACTAATCGCACCACGAACGGTCACGTCCAGATCAGGAAACTCCTTGATTGCTACCTCGCTAGCAGAATAAATCGAAGCTCCTGCTTCACTTACCATCACTTTGGTCAACTCCAACCCATGCTCTATTAACAGATCACCAACAAAAACATCCGTTTCTCTGGATGCGGTACCGTTACCAATGGCAATCAACTCGATGTTGTACTGCTCGATGAATTCCAGCACCCGCTTACCAGCGGATTCTCGGTCACTCTTGGGTGGCGTCGGATAGATGGTACAAGTTGCCAAAAACTTACCGGTCGCATCGACGACAGCTAGCTTGCAACCGGTTCGGAAACCAGGATCAATGCCCAAGGTCACCCTCGGTCCCGCTGGCGATGCCATCAGCAGTTCATGCAGATTTTTCCCGAACACGTCGATCGCTTCTGTATCAGCTTGCTCTTTCAGGTTCTGAAGCACGGACGATTGAGTGGCTGGTTGAAGCAAACGCTCGTAGCAATCACCAATCGCCACCAACAACTCACGATGAAATTCAAACTGCCTATCATGAACGAATTGCGATTTCATGCGGGAGACAGCTCTGCCGTCATCCATCGCAATTCCAATGCGTAGCAAACCCTCAGACTCGCCTCTCAGCATTGCCAACAATCGATGAGAAGGAATCTTCGCAACAGCTTCGCGATGGTCAAAATAGAGTTCAAACTTTTCGGCTTCCTGCTTCTTTCCACGCTTCACATTTGACGTCACCTTACCACTTGCAACGGCGTCATCAATCATCCAACTTCGCAGGGTGGCATCCTCGGACCATTGCTCTGCAACGATCGCTAGCGCCCCTTGTAACGCAGCATCACGGTCTGGAATCTCCAGCTCCGGATTTACAAACTGCTTAAGCAACGCCGCCCGTGAAGACTCGATGGGTTCCTGACGAATCAACAGATCGGCCAAAGGCTGCAAACCACGCTCGCGAGCAATCGCCGCCTTGGTGCGACGTTTCGGCTTGAAAGGCAGGTAGATCATTTCGAGCTGGCGCAAGTCCCCGCAGTTCTCAATCGACGCGAGCAATTCATCGGTCATTAACCCTTGGCCTTGGATACTTTTGATAACAGTCCCTTTGCGAGCAGCCAAAGTGGCTGATTTCTCAACCGCATCCTCGATTGCCCGCAGTGCGATCTCATCCAGTCCCTGTGTGGCTTCCTTGCGATATCTGGCAATGAAGGGAATCGTATTACCCGCTTCGAGCAACTCCATCACTGCCAAGACCTGCTTGAATGGCAGTTGCAGATCGGCAGCAATGGCCCGGCCGCATTGTTCTCTATCTTGAATTTCCGGCATTTCAAAACCACCATGTATCACGAACTTCGTCGCATTGCTTGTTGATAAAAGTGCCGAACGGCTCGGCCGCTAATCGTCTGTTTTTGCACCAGTTCTTTTGCGACCAACTCGACCGCCAAGGCAGTTTCTTCGTCATCCAGAAGGTGTTCCGTACGGGCCAGCAAACGACGACGCAACCGATCATGCTGTTTTTCACTACCCACGCGTCGACACAGTAATCGCCGGATCGTACGCAAATCCTCCGCTGCACCAGCTTCACAGTAATGGCCAGTAAAATGCGCCTCCGCAACCATCCCTGCAAATAGAATCACAATCTCGTCGTCCAATAGATTCTTTGTGTTTGCTGAACGACCTTTCTGAAGCTCACACACACCAAGTCTGTACTGCCCCATCCATGAGCGTCCCGGGACAATGGTGACCTTTTTTATCGGACACCCAAAAGACAAAGCCATCACTGCATGTCCGGCTTCATGATAAGCCGTTGCAAGTGCCTTGGATTCAGCGGCAGTCACCACCTTGTTCCCATCACATCCGGCTTGATCGTTCAAATTTTTCTCTGCAGGCTTTGTCATAGGCGATAAGTATAACGATCAAAAACTGCCACTCACTCGCCCTTTCCAATACCACACGGTCAACTTCACTCACTTCGCTTGAGTGAAAGGGTCGCTGAATTTCGGGTCAGTGAGAAACGTTGGATCTGTAAGTGTTCCAAGAAATGCAGCCAAGGCTACTTTCTCGACCTCGGGTAAAGCCAAGCCATTTGCAGCAAAGTCCTCCAAACGATGATCCAAGTTACGATGTGGCTTGACACTCCAATTGTAGTGCTCAATTACCTGATCCAAAGTCCTAAAGCGGCCATCATGCATATAGGGTGCAGTCAGTACTACGTTACGCAACGACGTCGATTTGAAACGCCCCCATTCACTTGCTTTCGAGGTGACCGCCCCGACTCCACCGTCCACTTGATCAGAATCGCTGTCAATTCCGTTCACCAGCGGACCTTCTAATTGAAAGAACGCCGACTGCCGAGCTGAGCCTGTCTTGCCGTCCGTCTCGGGCAGGTGGCACTCCGAGCATCTGGCGCGCCCGAAGAACTGCTGCTTTCCATAGTTTTCCTGTTCAGAGAAATTTGGAAACGGTTCCAACACGGAAGCCACCTCTGCTCGCCCCTGATCAAAACGCGAGCCAACCGAAACCAATGAACGAATGAATTGCGCCAAGGCTCGTGACAATCTCTCTTTGGTCACCTCTGTACTTCCAAACGCATCCTGAAAAAGCGGCGGGTAAATCGGGTCACTTTGCAACTGCGAAACCAAGGCTGTCAGGTCATGCCCCATCTCGATGGGATTCTCAATTGGCATGAGCACTTGTGTTTCCAGAGAATCTGCCCGTTCATCCCAAAAGAACTTCCCGGGACGGTAATACCGAAGGTTGACCAAACTCATCGAATTCCGATCAACAGTCTTTCCGGCAAATCCTTGACTAAAGCGTCGCGAGTCAGTGAATGCAGCCTGCTGACTGTGACAAGACGAACACGACGTGGATCCGTTGGCTGACAAACTTGGATCGTAAAACAGAACACGACCCAAAGTAGCCCCCGCGTCCGTGATGGGATTTGATTCTGGCGTATTATCGAAGAGATCAGCAACCTGTTGGACATGTTGCGGAAGTACTCGATCCGCGTAGCGATATGGTTTTTCTGGGAGGTTCAACTGACGCCTCAGACCAGCGTCTGCTGAGGCCGAAGCGGAAATCTGGCCGTACGCGGGAGAAACGAACAGGCAGAGAACAATCGTGAAGACTGGAATTTGCATGTGGCAGAGGATAACTTGAGTTAGTGGGCTTGTCGAAACCACAACACGGAAATGATGAATATGTTCAATACAACCACTTTGATCGCTCGCTGCGAGGACCGTTATCACCGATGCTGATTAACCGAATTCTGCTACTATTCACTTGCTGTTTTTGCGTATTGGAAGCCGCCCGCGCACAATCGGTCGAGGTTCCGCGGGACCCCGCAAAGTTTCATCTTTTCCTGCTGGCCGGCCAATCGAACATGGCGGGGCGGGGAAAAGTTTCTGAAAGCGATAGAAAGGTGGATCCCCATGTGCTCACACTCGACAAAAAGGGAAAGTGGGTGGCTGCCGTTGATCCAATTCATTTCGATAAACCCGGCATGGCTGGCGTCGGACTCGGCAAAAACTTCGCCAAAAACTATGCAGCATCTCACCCCGGAATCACTGTCGGACTCATTCCATGCGCAGTAGGTGGGTCTCCCATTTCGTCATGGGAACCCGGTGGTTACCACCCTTCGACCAAAACACATCCCTATGACACCGCCATTTCGAGAACACAACTTGCTAGGAAGGAAGGTACTCTTAAGGGAGTGCTGTGGCATCAAGGTGAATCAGACTGCAAGGCTGAATTATCTGTCGTGTACAAGGAGAAACTTCATCGCCTAATCGAGCGGTTCCGCACGAACTTTAACGACGAAAAGCTACCATTCATTGCAGGCCAAATGGGGCAATTCAAAGAAAGGCCATGGAACGCGGATAAGAAGCGCGTCGATTCAGTTCACCAGACACTGCCGTCGCAGGTCAGCCTGACTGGGTTCGTCAACTCGAACGGTTTGACGCACAAGGGCGACAAAATTCACTTCAACAGCGATTCATATCGAGAGTTGGGGCGGAGATATCACGCCGCCTTTGAGGCCGTCGAGGCACCCGTTCGAAACTGAACCTACAGCAGGATTTCGAACAAGAACTTGAGCGTTACCGCATCATCAGTTCCGATCGAGACTGGCTGACCGACGGTACGTTCAATCGTCGGCATATCAGTGAAGTAGGTCACGCCGATGGTTGTGCCAATCTGAATCTCACGGAAGTCGCGGCGAGTCGTGAAGTTGGTCTCGATCGTGCTCACGTTTTTCGTCATTTTCTGCTCGGTCGCAGGGACCGCGAGGCCAGCCTCCGATCCGTAAGTCGCATTCATGTCATAGAACCCGAAAAGCAGATCTATATTCGTGGCATGACCACATAAACAGCCATCCCAGCCAACGAATCCCTTTCCGCCGCGGAAGTCGGAATCGAGTTTCTCTCTCAGCAAGTCTGCGCCACCTACCGTTGAATTGAATGTCTGATCAAATCCGATGTAACTGAAAGCACATCCTGCTGATAAGCCACCAAACCGGGTGATCCATGTATCTCGCAGTGAAAGGTCAAAGCCGTAATTATCAACATCGCTTCTAAGCCGGGTTGCTCCTGGCGGAATCCCAATGCTGGAACCATCAGACGGGTTGAGGAAGCTCAGATTGCTGTCGCCACCATTCGCTGTCGATTCAGCAGTTGCATAGAAAGCACGGCCCTCAAAGCTTGTTCGAGTCCCGAGGAAGCGTCTCACCATCTTCAAGTCACCGTGGTATCCAAGAGCGTCCATGCTGTCGCTCAGTGCAGGAGCACCACCCGCATCTTCCCCCAACGAATAGGCTGGCAGCAATGCACCCCACAAGCCTTGCCCCGTTGAAAGTTCGAACGGGCTATTGGAAATCGTGCTCTGACCCCAGACTTTGCTGGTTCCGATCAGGCAGAAAACTAACGTGAGGCTAAAAGCAATTCTGCTCATCCCGAAACACCATCCGTATACAGACGCGAAACACAACTTCGTTATCGTTCTACCTATCGTTGATTTTCCTGCTAAATCAGAAGTGTTGCGTCAGAAATTGCAGGAACGCGGCAGTACCGCGCACAAGTGATACCACCTGCGTAGCGCAAGCAGGTGAGGCAAAGCAGGGCACATGGTGGGGTCGAGGCAAATAAGTGCTTTAGTGAACTTCCGAAGGCAACTTAATCATCAAATTTTCAATTTAATCATCAGTTCACCTAAAGTTTGTACCCAGGATTCGCTGCGTATCGTGCAGCACCAATTTTGTTCCTTGCCACGATTCTCATGGCCGCTTTAGTCGAATCGGATGAATTGCTGTCTCTCAGCAGGATCATCATCAAGCGGCAGTACGCATTTCTCGTCCTCGTTACGTGGACTATTCACGTAACGTGAAACGGCCATCAATTTCAAAAGATCCTGTTGTGCAGGCCGCAGCAGCATCTTCAACTTGGAAACGTCATGGTGCTGGGGGTCAAGCCACGTAGAACAATCACATTCACGAATGAAGGCGGGCATCCGCTGATGAACGTGAGCAGTCGTAGAATTGGCAGGCGTTGTAATGATGGTACACGAACGGATCGCCCCCTCGTCATCCAGCTGCTGGTTTTCTTCCCACAAGCCAGCCATGAACTTCACTTGCCCATCCGCAGGCTCGATCAGAAATGGTTGCTTGCTCTGTCCACCAGCCGCCTTGGTCCATTCGTAATATCCGTCCATTGGGATCACGCAACGTCGATTCGCCAATGCATGCTTGAAGCTTGGCTTGGACTCAAGCGTTTCGCTGCGGGCATTGATCATTCTCGCGCCGATGGCGATATCCTTTGCCCAAGCGGGTATCAGACCCCACCGATAATTAGCTGCCCTTAAGCGGTCCGCCTCCGCATCATGATGGACACATAAAATATTTTGTGTTGGCGCGATGTTAAACCGGGCCGGTCCAACTTCAAATTCAATGCCCCGATCCATGTTCGCCCGATCCATGCTCGCAAAGAAAAGCTGCCCCAAATCAATGACGGGGGCTCGCAGCGTAAAACGTCCACACAAAACAAAATCCTCCCAAATCTGACCACTACCCAATGTCGCAATTTGCATCACGCCGGCGCGGCAGAATCATACACCCTTGCCAACCTGCTTCCCAAATCCCGAGTTTTTCGGGACAAAGGCATTGGCACATGAACGCCATCCGCAGCCATTTGGCGAGACTCTACGGTCAGGGCACTGAAAATGCCGTCGAGATGAGCGAATGATCATCGACCATGATCGTAAGTAGCGGAGCGGCACCGCCTCCAGTGCCGCTCCGCAGAAAGGTAAACAAGGCCTCCATGGGGAACAGAGGTCAAGATTACCGCAGGGAGTACTGTGCAAACCGAGTGCCAGTTACGTTGATTTTGATGATGTTTATCTATCAAAGCATGCCGAATCGAATTCTATTTCCAAGTGGTGGTACGAAGCTCGTAGGACAGTGGTTAAGCTTGCGTCCTTGGTTCTGCCCTCAGTCATGAAATGTTTGCGCATTGAATTTCCCTCTTCTCCTTCGCTTGTTGGGTACGATTTGCCTCTTGATCGGTGGGTCGATGCTTGCCAGCCTGCCATTCGCCGTTCCGCTTTTTGCGAATCGAACGGACTTGGAGCCCGCGACTTCATTTGAGACTCGAGGCGCAATCGCGCTGATCGAGAGTTTCCTGATCTGCATGGTGACTGGTGGTGTACTGCGTTGGATTGGACGACGACACCACGGTGGTCCGTTCTATCAGAAAGAGGCCATGGCAATCGTGGGACTCAGTTGGGTGATGGCCACCGTACTGGGTGCCCTGCCCTATTACCTCAGCGGGACATGCACAAGCCTTGATCAACCCATCACGTTCATCGAAGCGATGTTTGAATCGCAGTCTGGTTTCAGCACCACAGGTGCAACAGTACTGACAGATGTGGAATCCACAGAACTGGTTCCCAATTGCATTCTATTTTGGCGTTCCTGGACACACTTTCTGGGTGGTTTGGGGATCGTCGTCCTGTTCGTTGCGATCCTCGGACAAGGGTCCGCTGGTAAGGCAATGATGCGAGCTGAGATGCCCGGTCCCACCAAGGACGGCAGCCTGCCACGCATGCAGAACACTGCCTTGGTATTTGCATCCATCTACGCCACCTTCAACATTTTGCTGACGCTCATATACAAACTTGAGGGCATGACGATGTTCGATGCCCTGTGTCACGCGTTTGGCACAATGGCCACAGGGGGATTCAGCACTTATAACTCGAGCCTCGGACAATTCAATAGTCCTCTGATTGAGTACACCACAATCATCTTCATGATTTTGGCTGGCACGAATTTTACATTGCTTTATTTGGTCATTCTCCGACGTGCAGGCAAAATTTTTCAGGATGTCGAATTCAGGACCTATTTGGGAATCATTCTGGTTGTCACGTCGGCTGTTATTTTTTTCGGCATGCGAGCAGATGATGGTGGTTTTGATTCTTTTGGTAACTCAGCGCGTTACGGCCTGTTCCAAGTTGTTTCCATACTGACGACAACCGGATACGGAACCGCTGACTTCAATGGCTGGAATAACTTTGGCCGAGGTATTCTGCTGCTGCTCATGTTTGTTGGCGGCTGTGCCGGCAGCACAGGTGGTGGAATGAAGGTGATTCGCCACATCCTGTTTTATAAGATCCTGCGACTGGAAATTGAAAAAGCTCACCGCCCCAGAGTCGTACGTTTGATCCGGATCAGTGGATCATCGATTGATGATCCCGCCCTGCCTCACAGCATTGTTGTCTACTTTGCAATGATTCTTGCGATCTTTGTTTTCTCCTGGCTATTGTTGATAACGTTCGAACCCAACGAAACATGGTCAGCAAGAGATTCAGTTTCGCTTGCCAATTCTGAGTTAATCGAAGCTGAAACAGACTCACAGCAACTGAAGGCAAACGAGGAGTTACTGGATGCCGCCAGTGCGGTGGCAGCGACCCTGAATAATATTGGCCCAGGTCTAGGTGTCGTTGGCCCCACGAACAATTACGCTCATTTTAGCCAAGGCGCAAAACTGCTATTTGTTTGGCTGATGATGCTGGGCAGAGTGGAAATATTCAGCGTTTTGGTCCTATTTTTCCCAACGTTTTGGCGCCGCGTATAATAGGTAGCTGAGCCTAGGTGAATAGCGTAGAAAACGAGACGTTGTAGAATCTGACTGCCGAACGGCGCAATCACCACTTCCGTACGACTGCGTTCTTGCTGTTTTGGGGAGAAATCATGCGTTGCCGGCCTTCACTCGAATCCACCTTGGACGTCCAACAACCTCCTCGCATGAACCAACGGCAGATACCTGCTGCTTTGGATCATCAGCAATCGAATTCAGGCATGATACAGATGCGTCATCTTGCATTAATCTTCATCGCTCTTCTCTGTTGTATCTCCAGCTCACAATCACTAGCGCAAGTGATCAACCGTGGTACACCAGCCCGAACCGGCGTAGTAATTCCGCTCCATGAGGACATCAATCCTCTCAGTGGAGAATTGCTGAAGCAAAAGTTTGAGCAAGCAATTGATTCAGGTGCTGATGTAGTTGTACTCGACATCAACAGCCCCGGTGGCTTCACGTATGTGACATTTGAATTGATGGATATGGTGTTGGACGCCAAGCAGGTTGAAACGGTTGCCTTTATCGAAAAAGATGCAATCAGTGGTGCCGCTCTTCTGTCTCTCGCCTGTGATCGAATCATCATGCTTCCGGCAGCCCGAATCGGCGATGCTGGTGAGATTGTGATGGGGGAGGACGGAAGATTTCGATATACGGAAGCCAAGAGCCGAAGTGTGTTAGCTCAAAAAGTACGAGACACTGCGGAAGCCAGAGGAAGACCCATCGCGTTAGCCGAAAAAATGGTCGATAAGGATCTCGTGGTGTTCGCTGCCACGAACAAGAATACAGGTGAAAAAAAATACATCTCAAACAAGGAATGGGACTCACTCGAGAATCGCGAAGAATGGGAAAAAGGAAACCCTGTCCGTGAAGCGGGCAAGGAAATGTTTTTTACCGTCAATGGCAAGCGTGCGGTCGAGCTTGGATTCGCTGACGAAGTGATTCAAAATCGCGATGATCTTGCTAAGGCACTCAATGTTCGCGAGCCGATGCAGGTCATGACACGAACGTGGAGCGACACCTTTGTTTTCCTCCTGAATACCGGGTTTGCCACCTTTCTGCTCATCGCAATTGGACTCATTGCATTAGTAATTGAGTTGAGCGCGCCGGGTATCAGCGTCGGTGGCCTGACTTCGTTACTTTGCTTCAGTCTATTTTTCTGGAGTCGTTTTTTGGGAGGCACCTCAGGATGGCTGGAGGTGCTATTGTTCGCATTGGGGCTCATCTTCATCGCAGTGGAATTCTTTGTGATCCCCGGATTCGGGTTTGCCGGAATAGGTGGCATTCTGCTCGTGCTGGTCTCACTCGTCATGGCTTCATCACGAGGTTTTTTCCCTCAAACAAATGAAGAGTTCAATGGACTGGGCGCTGATGTGTTCACAGTGATGAGTGCATTTGGTTGTTTTCTAATCGCCTTGTTTTTCCTCGCCCGTTATATCGGTGAAATGCCAGGGTTAAGTCGTCTCACACTCAAACCGGGTATCGCTGCACCAGCCGCCGCGGGCAACTCTCTACTGGCTGGAAACCACACGGAACAGGTACCTGCCTGGCAGTTAGTCACTGTCGGAGACGTCGGAACAACCGCATCGCCACTACGCCCCAGTGGGAAAATTCAGATCGGAGACATGATGGTCGATGTGGTCACCGAGGGTGATTTTATCGATACCGGCTGCGAGGTATGCGTGGTCAATACACAGGGAGCGAAAGTAACCGTCCGCAAGCTGTCCTGATTTCACCCGTGTAGCAAGCCGAGTGTTATTTCAGCCACTGACAGTTGAATTCTGACTTTGTTCGTCGATCTGGTCGTTCAAGGTGCATACGTCATAGACGATTCCGAAACCGAATAGACCTGCTGTTAACAGATAGAGCAGTCCCGTACCAATTTTGCCCAGATAAAAACGATGTGCGCCAAAGATGCCGAACAGCACTAGCAAGCCCCAAGCAAGGCTGTAGTCGAACCGGCCATTTTTGTACTCGCGATCTGCCTCATCAGCCATGGTTGGGATCAGGAATAAGTCAACAATCCAACCCACCAGCAATAAACCGCCGGTAAAAAACCAGACCGCGCCGGTTAACGGTTTCCCAAAGTAGAAACGATGCAAACCACTGAAACCAACGAGCCAAAAGAGATAACCAATCAAACGCGGATGACTGGGAACGAGTTCACGCTGAATGCCCTCGGTATGTTGAATGGGTGGATGGGATTGTGGTGTCATTGTCGTCCAGCAATTGAGGCGGTAGAGCTGAATGTTCGTGAAAATAGCTCGTTCGGAAGCCCTCACAGCATGACCAATCATCGTGCTGAAAGTTACGCTTCCGCGGAACTTGGAAGAAAAACCCTGATTGCAGCCGGCACACTTAGCCGATAGGGTGTACAAAGATACACCTTCCTAGGATCCAGGCAGCCTCAGCAACAACGGCTCATGCAGTACGTCGAATTGCATTGCAAAAGCAACTTCTCGTTTCTCACCGGTGCTTCCCATCCGGACGAATTGGTGGAACGGGCCTCAGAACTTGGCTACCACGGCCTCGCTTTGACTGACGAATCATCCATAGCAGGAGTGGTTCGTGGTCACGCAGCCGCGAAGGACCTGAACCTGCAATACATCGTTGGAACAGAAGTTCATTTGACCGATGCTCCATCCATGGTGTTATGGCCAACTGACCGCGCTGCTTACGGTCAGATGTGTCGCCTCATCTCTCGGGGGCGCATGCGAACCGAGAAAGGAATTTGCCAACTTAGCTGGCAAGACGTGGTCGAATTCAGCAACGGTTTACTGGCAGGATTACTACCACAGGAAGCAACGAATCATCGGGATCCCGCCACATCCCTGAGTCGCTTTCTGAGAACTGAATTCCGCGAGGTATTCCATGACAATGGCTATCTGTTATGTGAAGTCCATCGTGGCGTAGACGACCAGGTTCATGTCCAGCGTCTGCGAGAGCTTTCGATTGGCAACGATGTACCGCTTGTGGTTGCTGGAGACGTTCACTACCACACAGCCGATCGCATGTTGATGCATGATTGCCTGTCTGCCATCCAGAATGGAACAAACATCGAAAAGGCCTATGAGAAGCGTTTCCGCAATAGTCAACGCCATCTCCGATCATTGGAAGACATTGCTGACCTGTATCGAGACATTCCTGAAGCAATCGAAAGAACGGTTGAGATAGCAGAACGCTGTCAATTCAAACTGTCTGAACTGCGTTACGAATACCCAGAGGAAATTGCTCCACCGGGCATGTCACTGCTCGAACACCTGAAGCGTTTGACATGGGAAGGCGCAAAAGCCCGATGGCCTGACGGCGTTCCCCAAAAAGTAATCGAGCTGCTTCGTCACGAAATGCAGATCATTCAGGAACTTAGCTATGAGGCATATTTCCTGACAGTCTGGGACATGGTTCGTTTTGCCCGCCAACGCAACATCTTATGTCAGGGACGCGGTTCTGCTGCGAATTCAACTGTCTGCTATTGTCTCGGTATTACCAATGTGGATCCCAGTCAATCAGATCTGCTTTTCGAGCGTTTTGTAAGCCGAGAGCGTGACGAGGCACCTGACATCGATGTTGACTTTGAACACCAACGCCGCGAAGAAGTGTTGCAGTATCTTTATGGAAAATATGGTCGCGATCGCGCGGGATTAACAGCAACAGTCATCACCTATCGCACCAAAAGTGCGATTCGGGATGTCGGCAAAGCACTGAGTATTTCTGCCGACACGATCGATTCCATCGCAAAGTTAAGTGGCAGCGGTGCTACCTTTCTGGAACGTTGCATCGAAGGTGGACTGGATCCGGAATCAGAACTGGGCCAGCGATTCATTTATCTAGTCACAACGCTCACGGGTTTTCCAAGGCATTTATCGCAGCATGTCGGTGGCATGGTGATGACAGCAGGTAGCCTTTGCGAATTGTGCCCCATCGAAAATGCGGCGATGGAAGATCGTACTATCATTCAGTGGAACAAGGATGATCTGGATGAACTTGGAATTCTCAAGGTTGATGTACTCGCGCTGGGCATGCTATCGGCCTTGCACCGATGCTTCGATCTCATCTCCGAGCATCATGACCGCACCCTGACTCTTGGCACGACCCCCCAAGGTGATAAAGCAACCTACGACATGATCTGCAAAGCAGACACCGTGGGTGTATTTCAAATTGAAAGCCGTGCCCAAATGAGCATGTTGCCACGGCTTCAACCACGCTGCTATTACGACCTTGTGGTCGAAGTAGCGATCGTGCGTCCTGGTCCCATCCAGGGCAACATGGTGCATCCTTACTTAAAAGCTCGTGAAAATCCGCGAGCTGTCATATATCCAAACGATGCCATACGCGGTGTACTTGAAAAAACTCTCGGAGTACCGATTTTTCAAGAACAGGCCATGCGATTGGCAGTCGTGGCAGCTGGCTTCACACCAGGTGAGGCAGATCAGTTGCGCAGGGCGATGGCAGCATGGCGGCGTCCGGGACTAATTGACCGGTTTCGCACCAAGCTTCTGAAAGGGATGCAGAGAAAAAAATTCACAGCTGCCTTTGCCGAACACGTATTCAATCAAATACGCGGTTTCGGAGAATACGGGTTCCCAGAATCACATGCCGCCAGCTTTGCACTGTTGGTCTATGCATCCTGCTACTTGAAATGCCATTACCCAGACGCCTTCTGTGTTGCTCTGCTGAACAGTCAGCCCATGGGCTTTTATGCGCCTGCCCAATTGATTGCTGATGCTCAAAAGCATGGTGTGCAAGTTCGCGGCGTGGACATCAATCTCAGCGACTGGGAATCAACACTGGAACCAGAACAGAATGAACATGGAGACAAAATCTCACATGCTATCCGCCTCGGTCTGATGACCATTCGTGGACTTCATTCCAAGACTGCCTTGGGCCTCATTCAAGAACGACACGTAGGCGGGCCATACAGCAGCATGGAAGATCTTGTCAAACGTACTGGCTTGGGAAAAATGCCTTTAGCGACACTTGCTGATGCAGATGCATTTGAATCACTGCATGTTGATCGTCGTGCTGCGGTGTGGCATTCACTCGGTCAAGATCACAACCCCAACCGACAACCGCTGTTTGCCGATCTGAACGATACAGAACAAACGCCGGACACACTGGTCCCCATGACTCCTATGGAGGAAGTTCACGCTGACTACGACATGACTGGCCTAAGCTTGAAAGCGCATCCAATCTCATTTGTTCGCGACGAACTAACAACTCAACGGTGTGTTACCTCCAAAGACCTCGAAGATCTTCGAGACGGACGGCATGTTCGAGTTGCCGGGCTAATCTTACTGAGGCAAAAACCCTCAACGGCAAAAGGCATTGTCTTTGCAACAATGGAAGATGAAACAGGGTCCATCAATCTGGTTATTTTCAAGGCTGTCTGGGAGCGTTTTTTTCGTGTCGCTCGAACCAGTAATGCTTGGCTAGTTGACGGAAAACTGGAAAATCGTCAAGGCGTTATCCACGTTGTCGTCGGCCGCATCACTGACCTCAGCGAGGAAGTGACAGGGCTATCAATTTCCTCGAGAGACTTCCATTGATAGCAGTTCTACAAAACACTGTCGGCTACCAGTCGTTCCCTCAGCGGCTGAACTAGATTCATCAGCCACTGACCTCTTCCTTTGCTATCGACCCGGTAGTCCATAATCATCTGAACCGTTAGTTCGCTCTCCCCTGTGGGATCTGACCAAATGACCTCAGCATGGTCTTTCCCATATTGGTAGTAGATCCGAATGGGTCGGTCCAATTCCCACGCTGCCTTGGGACCACGCCGCTTAAATTCTCGATTGACAACAGCAGTTTTGAACTGCACCAACGACTCGGAGATACGTGGATCTGACAGATAATGGTCTGCAAGATTCATATCTGTGGAAAGGCGGTTGTACCACTCTTTCTTCAACTCCATGGCATGCTCATCATGCCCCAAAGCAACCAACTCTATATACTGGCTAGCAAACTCTTCTGCCTGACGACTGAGCGTCGCCTGCTTCATCAGGGGGATTGTGTAACCGCATGCCCCAAAGCCCAAACTCAGCACGATGCCCCACATGGCAACTCGAGTCCCAGCTGGTCGCGGACCGTCATGCTTTCGCAAAGCAATCAGCCCGAACACGATGGAACCCAGCGCCAACAACAACATCGGTTTGAACAAGAGACTAAAAACGCTGAGCACACCCAACAATAGGCAGACGTAACCAGTCACACGTAGCGGTGGTGACTCTTCAAACTCGAATCCATTCCCCGAGCCCATTCCGAGCATGGTTTTTTCATCACGTTCGTCAGTCATGTCGCAATCGTCTGGCAGGAGAAGGATAAGGCTGCGGACCCATCTGGGCCTGCAGGCGTCAGTTCTATCGTCGTCAGGGCTATTGTCGTCAGTGAAGCTCGACCGCAAACGCCGATCTAGTGACGAGGGATACTCTCATACCCATTGCGTTTGCAACAGGTTGGCTCGCCCGCTTTTCAGGCCCAGCCCGCGGGTCTGGCAATCTGGACATTCTGCCTGAAACACTCGCTTCCCGGCGATTTCTGGGCGGGGCGAGGATCATGGCAAACCATCGAAATCGACTTACCTTGCGTTGCTGTTACGCAGTCGGGAACAGACTTGTTTTGGAAAAAGCCTGATTTCGCAATCAAACTTCAAAATAGTAGATGCTGTGTCCGTCGACGCTTTCTACGCCGCACGTCGTGAAAAATCACGAAGATTTTCGCGTTTTTCTAGCATTCCCCCACTCTCTGACAGCTGACGATGAATGAACTCAGCGGCTCGCTGTGAAGCTCCGGGCTGGGCATATTGATCACACAGTCGATCCAAACTTTCCAGCAAGCCTTGAAAATAGAAATGATCGTTCAGCATGGCATGAACGGACTGCGTCAGAAAATCGACCGCCGGCTCGGTTTTGCCAACGGAAACCATCTCAGGAAACACTTTCCGGTCACTCATCAAGTTAGGGAGGGTAATGCTATCCAACCTGAGCATATGCTTGCCAACAGTATGTAACACGCGACCAACGCGATAGACCACGGCAGCCGGCGTTCGCCGCGCCATCAACTCGAGGCTCACACTGCCGCTGACCATCATGGCACAACGTGCAGCTTCAATTACCTCACTGGTCCGGTCAACAAAGAACTCAATCGGCAAATCCCGATCTTCTTCCGTCATTTGGTCACGGCACCAGAGACATTGCCGATCTCGATAAGCAGCGACAAGGAAACGCGTCCTGGGATTGGCACGGTGGAGTCTGCGAATCGCTTCCAACATCAATGGCCAATTTGAATGCACCTCGTGCTCACGAGATCCAGGCAACACAGCGACAAGATGCTCACCACAAAGACTGACATCACGAAATCGACCAAGCAACTGATGATCTAAAGAATGGCATGCCACAGCATCGAAGAACGGATGCCCCACGAAGGTGGTTGGGATCCCGTGACTTTCGAAATAGTCTTTCTCAACGGGAAGAACCGCTAAAACGTGATCCACTGACCGTTTCATTTTCTTAACCCGCCAGCCGCCCCATGCCCACAATTGCGGTGGACAATAATAGTAGACGGGAATTCCATACTTTTTGGCACGCTTTGCGATGTGCCAATTAAAGCCGGGGAAATCAACGAGCACGACGGCATCAACGTTCCCTTGGCGAAAAATCTCCTCAGCCTCATCAGCGAAGCGAAAGAACTCCCGCAACTTTGGGATCACTTCGACCAACCCAACGACAGCATGCTGCGTCAAATCACGATCAAGATGGCAACCAGCGTCTCGCATCGCCTGACCGCCAAACCCTCGCACCTGGATCGTTGAATCCAATGCCAAAATCTGTGAGACCATTCGGGCGGCGTGCTGATCGCCACTCGGTTCACCGACAGAGAAAAATATATTTGCTGACATTCCGATACCCGAGCTTCGAGCTCTCCCGCTGACCTCTATTTTCCATTTCAAGCATCATGCATCTCTACCGGCATGATCTTCTGAAGGAGAGAGCCGGAGAATTGTCTTCGATGACCCTATCACTAGAGAAAGGGAGGTCTGATCGTCAACGCTAATTCGATGCTAGCATCACACAATGAGCATCAGGCTCTATCTCGATCAAACGACGGAGGCGGGATGATTGAGCAAATCGGCCTTCAGAGTTCCCGACTGCGCAAGACCTCTCAGAAGTCCAATCGCTGGTCGAATTTGCACAGAGATTCCACGGCACCTCTGAATTGCGAGCAAAAGATGCAAGCCAAATCACTTGACGCATGCGCAATCGCACGGTTCGCGATGCTACTTGGCTGCTGAAACCGACCCCAATAAAAAAACGACCCGTCAAGGAAATCCTCGACGGGTCGTTTGTAGGTCACGTCTGAAAGGTATTCAGAGCATTTTCGTTACACAATTCAGCGAACGAAAACTGCACTGGCCTGAACGACGCGACGCTTGCTGATCGCTTGAGCACTTGGGTCAACAACCGGTGCTGGCATTGGAGCAGCCTCCATAGCGCCTTCGCAGCCACAAGCTGGCTCGCAACCGCAGGCTGGTTCGCAGCCGCTGTCACAACCGCTGTCGCAGCAGTTTTTGTTCTTCAGTTTTCCGAACAGCTTCTCGAGCAGTCCGCAAGACTTCTTAGGAGCACAGCCGCTGTCGCAACCTGAGTCGCAGCAGTCGCTCTCGCAACCGCATGCAGGCTCTTCGCAACCACAAGCTGGCTCTTCACAACCGCATGCTGGCTCGCAGCAGTCGCTTTCGCAACCACATGCAGGCTCTTCGCAACCACATGCTGGCTCGCATCCGTCGCAGTTGCTCTTCTTAGCGAAAAGTTTCGCCAAGAGTCCGCATCCA
>Ga0315330_10001009_pt1 | contig 18627 bp, 13 predicted proteins | sample M140m34915metaG_FD_203453 | JGI IMG/M metagenome (GOLD analysis project Ga0315330, IMG submission 203453) | Ammonia-oxidizing marine archaeal communities from Monterey Bay, California, United States - M1 40m 34915 | ecosystem: Environmental > Aquatic > Marine > Intertidal zone | place: USA...
CCATATCCTGAATCAAATACCCCTATTGGCCCCTTGTCATCCATAAATCAAATCTACAAAAAAAGGGCAACGCTTGTTGCCCTTAATTTATCCAAAATCTTTTTTGAAATGATTACTTACCCATTAACTCTTTTTCAAGCTTTAATAATTCCGCCATCACTTCTTTGGTAATATCAACCCCACCTTTAAAGTAAAGAGTAACTGTCTCGTCAAGTACATAGCTGATTTTTTTACTTTCAGCGACATTGTTCACTGCCGTTTGTACGAGATCCAAAATCGGCTTATTCAACTCTTGACCATAAATCTGCATCTGTTGTTCTAATTCCTGTTGTCTTGTTTGTAGAGCTTGTTGTTTCTTTTGAAGCTTTTCTTGCTCCATTTGTTGAATTACAGGTGTCATGTCTTTCTCATTCTGCTGATAACGAATATAGGCTGCCTCAAATGACTTGTTCATTTCTTGTAATTCAAGAACTCCTTCTTCTTCAAATTTCTGTAATTTCGCCATTGCATCTTTACGTGACTGCAGAGTATCTAGTAATTCTTGAGAGTTAATGTGCGCAATTTTTGTTTGAGCATTCATGTTTATTCCCCCAAAAACCAAAATCAATAGTAGTAATCCTTTTTTCATTTTTATTTGTATTTATTTTATTCTTATTTATTCAATTCCCATCTCATACAAGATGTCATCACTGATGTCGTACTCGCTTAAAGCATATATCAAACTACTCTGATTGGCCTTATCAAAAATTAAATCATAGCCATCACTCTTCGCAATTTTTTTGAGCGCCGTAAAAATACGATCCTGAATCGGCTTTATTAATTCCTGCCTCTTCTGGAAGTAGTCTCCTTCAGATCCAAAATGTAGTGTCTGAAGTTCTAATGCTTCTTGCTCTAAGTTTTCAATTTCTTGCTGTCGTTTTTCTTTTTCTTCTTTCGGCAACAGAATTTCTTCGCGTTCGAAGTTGTTCTTTTTCTTTTTTATCGCTTCATACCGATCTTCAATTTCTTTGGTCCATCGTTCTGCAAGCTTGTCCAATTTGTCTTTTGCTTCAACATATTCGGGTACTTTACTCATTATGTAATCCGAATCTATGTAGGCATAGGATTGACTATTGGCAAAGGTTGTGCCAAAAATCAAAACAAACATAAAAATATACTTCATCATAGCGTTCAATTGAACAATTGAACGGCGAAGATACGTAATTATTGTAAAGAAGCGTTAATGGCCTATCATCTTTGAAGGATCCACAATTTCATCATATTCACTTTCTGTAACGTGACCAAGCCCTACAGCCGCATCCTTTAGAGTTGTTCCATTTTTATGAGCATACTTAGCAATCTCAGCTGCTTTATAATATCCTATTTTGGTATTCAGAGCGGTAACAAGCATTAGAGAGTTTTCAAGATGTTTCTTAACCATCGGTTCGTTGGCTTTAATTCCTAAAGCACAATTTTCATTGAAAGAGTTACACGCATCTCCTATAAGTCTGGCTGATTCCAAAACATTATATGCCATCACGGGCTTAAAAACATTTAATTCGAAATGTCCATTAGAGCCAGCAATTGAAACAGTAACATCATTTCCCATCACTTGAGCACATACCATGGTAAGGGCCTCTGGTTGAGTGGGATTTACCTTTCCTGGCATTATGGATGATCCTGGTTCGTTTTCAGGAAGTAATAGTTCGCCAATTCCACAACGAGGACCAGATGACAGCATTCGGACATCGTTTCCAATCTTCATTAATGAAACCGCAGTCCTTTTTAATGCACCGGAAAGCTCAACAATCGCATCGTGTGCAGCCAATGCCTCAAATTTATTCTCGGCAGTTTCAAAGGGCATTCCGGTAAACTCAGCTATTTTTTTCGCTACCAACACATCGTATCCTTTTGGAGTGTTTAACCCCGTACCTACAGCTGTTCCTCCAAGTGCGAGCTCTTTAACTGCTTCAAGGGCGCTATGAATCGTTTTCAACGATTTGTTCAGCTGTGTAACGTAGCCGCTAAATTCCTGACCTAATGTTAGGGGTGTGGCATCCATAAAGTGCGTTCTCCCAGTTTTTACTATGTCCTTAAATTCAATTGCTTTTGACTTTAATGTGTCCCGAAGACTTTCAATGCCCGGCAATGTGATGTCTACGACCTGCTTGTATGCGGCGATATGCATCGCTGTTGGAAATGTATCGTTAGATGATTGGGATTTATTCACATCATCATTTGGGTTCAATACCTTTTCTGTGTCGGTGAGTAATCCCCCATTAATCACGTGGGCTCTATTGGATATCACTTCATTACAGTTCATATTTGACTGCGTACCCGACCCAGTCTGCCAAACAACCAATGGAAACTGATCGTCATGCTGTCCTGCAATAACCTCATCACAAACCTTACTTATCAATTCTTTTTTCTCAGAAGGAAGCACCCCAAGATCAAAATTGGCATGAGCAGCGGCTTTTTTCAAATGAGCAAATGCATGAATAATTTCAATTGGCATAGAAGCCTCAGCACCAATCTTAAAGTTATTTCTTGATCTTTCAGTTTGTGCTCCCCAATATTTATCAGCAGGGACCCTTACCTCTCCCATCGTATCTTTTTCTATTCTATATTGCATTTTATAATGAATTATTGAGTTAATTTTTTTAATTTTGTTTCAATTATAGTTCAAAAATAATAGAACATGAGCACTTTCGGTATAGTTTTATTCCTTTTAATTGGCGGTATGGCCTTTTGGATGTTGTTATTTCTTATGGGATTTATCTTACCTTACTGGATTACCCTTGGTATTTTCGAGCAGCTTCGTACCAAAAGAGTTCTTGACGATGAAGAGAAATAAACTCTTTATTAACTAAACATCTTCAAATTAATTTTATCGTTTTACCCCTTTTAATCATTAAAAACTGATGGAGGTCATTTTTTAGGTGGAAAATCTTCATTTCCTTTGACGTGAAATAATTATCTTCGAACATCAAAATTTAAACCTTCATTTTATGGAAATCACACCTGATATTAAGAAACGACTTGAACTACTACGTGACAAATATGCAGCGATTGGACAGGATTTAAACTCCTACCTCGACGGTTTAATTTTTGCCAACCCATTGGCTTATTGGGACTACATTGAGGTTGACGCCCTATTAAGCTTACAAAAACCGAAAACCGATTTCCCTGACGAAAAAATATTTATAGTTTATCATCAAATAACAGAACTTTATTTTAATCTCATTGAACATGAGGTTGATCAAATATGCAGAAACGGAAAAGTGATTTCCGATACGGGTCAGGACCTTGGGTGGAATGAAAACCTCGATGTTGACTTTTTTATTGCACGATTAAAAAGGTGTAACATGTATTTTGAAACCTTAATTCGCTCATTTGATGTAATGAGACTAGGAATGGAGAAGGATCAATTTACCAAATTCAGAATGTCTCTGCTCTCTTCAAGTGGTTTTCAAACGGCAGCCTACAGAAGAATAGAAATAAGCTGTACCGATTTAAGGTATTTAGTATACGAAAGTGAAAGAAAACGTTTGTGGGATTCTGACATACATGAACAATTAGATAATGTATACTGGAGAAGAGGTGCTGTTGTTGAAGAAACTGGTGAAAAAACACTTACCCTTAAAGACTTTGAGGCCAAATACCTTAATGATTTTCATGATTTTGCAGAAGAGTATCAGTCTATAAATATTTGGAAAAAATTCAAATCGTTATCTAAGGACAACCAAAATAATCCCGATGTACTAAAAGAGCTAAGAGAGCTTGATGTCAATGTCAATGTCAATTGGCCATTGATTCACTACAGAACAGCCGTGCATTATCTTGCAAAAGGCACTGGTGAAGAAAAAGGCACAGGAGGAACCAATTGGCAAAAATACCTTCCCCCTCGCTTTCAAAAAAGAATCTTTTACCCAGAACTATGGACAGAACAAGAGATAGAGGATTGGGGGAAAAAGTGGGTTGAAAACGTACTTAAATAACCTTACTTTATTGGCTTTATGTATGCTTTAGAGAAATCAATAATGCCAAACGAATTCATATTCGCATCTCTTAGGTTCAGGTTGTAAACAACAAGAAGGTTTTCAAAATAAACCGGGACTACAGGCGCTTCTTTATTCATCACGCTAATGCATTCGTTAAAAAAGTCGTTTCTCAGCTTATCATCTACCTCTATTGCTGATTTTTCAAATGCCGCGTCAAATTGATCACTTTTATATTTACCAAATGATCGAACTGAATTGCCAAAATTATTCGAGCTGTATGGACTCAAGTAAGATTCTGCATCTGGATAGTCAGGAACGTAGGCCCCTAGCCACATATTAGTTTCTCCAGATTGAATAGAATTAAGCTTTTCATTATATGTTCCCGTTATTAATTTTATTTTCAAGCCCAACTTTGTTTTTAAGTCTTTTACGAGGAATGTGCACCAACCCATCTCTGATGAACCCTCTTCCACACTAGCATAAAAAATCAAGCTGTCCCCCTTATAATTACTCTTCCTTAAATGGTACTTTGCCAATTGCAAGTTGTAGGTTCGCGATGAAGAATTATTCGGGTGAAAATAAACCCCTTCAGGTAAAATCCCATTTAATGCAGGGTTAGATTCTCCAAATAGAAAAGAGCTACATATGTTTTCTCTGTTAACTGCATGAAATACAGCTTTTCTTAAGTGTAAATCATTAAACGGAGTGGAGCTGCAATCAAAGCCGATATAATTCATTTTTAACCCCTTCCGATATTGTAACTTATGAAGAATGTTTTTTCCGCTCTTTGCTTCATCAAGGGTTCCAAACAATGAATTAATTTCATTAGCTGGAACTGAAAGTAGAAGGTCTGTTTTTTGAGTAGTAAATGACGAAAACGCTTTTTTTTCTTTTTGTTTTTTCACCATTATTTTATCTACAAAAGGAAGTTGGTTTCCATATCTGTCATTCCTCCAATATTTATCATTCCTAATGTAGACACGTTCTGTTTCATTTGAAGATAAAAGCTTAAATGGCCCTGTTCCAATGGGGTGCGCCTTGATTTTTTCTTTATAATAATTGTAAGCTTTTTTTGAAAAAACAGACATGCTTTGATGAGTCAATACCTTTAAAAAGGTAGGACTCGGATTGATGAGTTTAATTCTCAAACTATATTTCGATAATATTTTTATCCCTGAAACACCATTTGAACTGTTTTCTTCAAATGCCTCATAAAATGCTTTCGCCCCTTCAATTTTAGTTATTAATAGTTCACTCTGTTGATTGAGTTTGTGGGGAGTACATGCAAAATCCAATGTAAACTTAACGTCTGTTGCGGTTAATTCCTCTGCCGTTCCTCCAAAACAAATGTCATCATGAAAATAAATCCCCTTATTGACATTGAGGTCAATGGTTTTAAGGTCTTTTGAGATCGTATATGAAGAAATAAGATTTCCGGATAGCTCGTTTGTCTCTTCATTAAATTGAATTAGGGTCTCAAAAATGGGAGAAATGGCTCTTTGTTCATACATGGAGAGGCAGGATAACGGGAAAAACTGATGAACCATTTCTGGAGATTCATAAGTTATTACTCCTCCATATCTCTTTTCCCCTTTGGCAATTTTTTTTACCGAAGCCTTCCCTTCAGAACATCCGTATATCATGACGAATGAAAGAAGTATAAAACAATAAACTATTTTCTGCATTTAGTTTGAGGCTCTTATAACAGGAAGGACTTGTGGTACTCCTTCTACACTCAAACTTATATAATAAATTCCACTTGAAAGTGGAGATAAATCAATAAAGTCTCCTTTTGTTTTGGACATTACCCGTTTACCTTCTTTTGAAAAGACCATAATGTTTGTTGCTTCTGAGTTAAAAAACAATTTTTCAGTAGTCGGATTTGGATAGACAAAAACATGACTAAAAAGGTCTTCTTGTAGATTAAGAGCGCTCAAATAAATAGAGTCTAAGACCATACAGTTATTTGAATCAGTGACCTCTAGTGAATACCATCCAGGATTAAGGTATACAATAACAGACTCGTCTGATTGGGTAGCACTCCAGTTATAGGAATATGGGGCCAATCCGCCAGTAACATTAGAAATGATTATTCCATCTAGGGTATTCACTCCTGATGCAGGAACCATATCAAAATCAATAACAATTGGATCTAGGTTTGACATGTTGGCTTGTGCTTCCTGATCGCAACCATTGAGGTCAGAAACATATAAGGTGTAATTCCCCTCTGAAAGACCTGCGATTATTGAATCTTGATATTGCACTCCGTTGACAAAGTAAGAATACTCAGGTGTTCCCCCTGAAACCATTAAACTAACTTCTCCGTCTGCTGCTCCTGAGCAAAGCCATTCCGTAAACTCTATGTCAAGCGAAAGCGAATCAGGGCTTGCCACTTCTATGTGCAATGAATCGTGACACCCACGAGTATCTGTTGCTTCAACTGTATAAGTTCCGGCCGACAAATTTTCAATGTGATCTATTGTATCGCCATTGAACCACAATATATTCTGAGGCCCAAAAATAGTATCCATTTCCAATTGTATAGATCCATTCAAATCACCGTAACACAATACATTCTCCACCAAAAAATCTACAATGACAGCGGGTGGTTCTGGAATCAACACTGAATCAGTCACTATACAGCCATCCGTATGCGTTATAACTACAGAGTTCCATCCTGAGTGTAATGAATCATTAGGCTTCGTTGTGTATCCATTTTCCCATAAAAATGTACAACCACTAAACATACAAGGACATCCTGAAGAGGACATTGCAGCATTACCATCCTCCCCTCCAACACATGTCGGTGATGAAATCGCACCAAAAGAAATAATATACGGGTCAGATAAAACAACCTCTCGCTCCTCATAACACCCCATTCTATTGGTGACCCTAATCCAATATTCGCCGGCCTCCAAGTCGTTTAGGCTTGATTCTATACTACCATCAGACCAATTGTATGTATATGGCCCTGTGTTTCCAAAGATGTTTGGCAAAATTGACCCATCGGATTGGTTATTACAGGATGGTGAAATTGTCGTGATGCTTGAAATAACACTGTTGAAACCGCAATCGACAGGGAAATAAGAATAAGCTCCATTATTTTGATTGCCTAAATAACCACCCCAAGCTATTCCTGCATTTGGTCTTATGGACGCGAGGTCCACTCTCTTGACATATATGCCATTGGTTGCCCCTGGGTTTATACTGTCTTTTTTGTATGCATATATTAATTCCGTGTATTGATCATTATCAATATCTCGAAATAATGGTGTTGAAGCTAGATTAACTCCGGATTCAAGGTTCGTGAGGGGCGTTACCGTATTATTTACAAAATCAATTTGTTCAATTCTGTGTTGGTAATATCCATTAATGTTGTAGGTGACAGATGAGATGGCTTCATCACGACCGTCATTATTTAAATCGATGGCATTTCCTGAAGAATAGTTGAGCTGACCAAGGCTGTCTAAAAACTTCAACTCTCCTGTTGAACCGTCAAGCATAACTTGATAAAAATCAGAAAATGATGGAGCTATACCTTTATATAAGGTTAAAAACACGTCTGGAGTTAAATCGCCTGTAAAGTTTCCAATAACTGGTTCTGCGCTCGATTCAGTTCCTGGGTGTTCAAAAGACCAAATACTTGAAAAATCATTTCCATTTATTTTTTCTAACCTCCCATCAAATGATAAGAATACAAAGTCATAAACCTGTGATGAATCATTAAAAAACACAGAGGCTGGAGCAATATAGCCTTTGTCTAGATCTGAAGCTAAAACGATCGATCCATTCGTGTTGTTTCCAAGGATACTCGTTAAAGGGCAGGCGTAAAATGAGCCCCCAAGGTTTTCTCCTCCCGTTCCAAAAAGAACCCAATCATTTCCGTTATTTTGTAAATCTACAACAATGGGAGAACAGTAAGTTTCAGCACTGTCCGGAACCACAACATTCGCTATTATTTCCCCTGTAAGAGAGCTAAGAACCATAACATGTCCTGGGGGGCGATTTGTTTCCCATTCGGGCGCTGAATGATCTCCACCATTTGTAACCAATAAGTCCATTAAGGCATCTCCATCAACATCATCAATAAACTGCGGGTTATAGAAATTATACCAACCACTGTCTGCAGGATCGATTCCATAAGGGAAAAAGTCCCAAAGTAAAGAACCGTCAGAACCGTCTAAGGCATAAAACTGAGCTTCTCTGCCTGTTATAAAAACATCCTTGATTCCATCATTTGTTACATCCTGAAAAACAGCTGATCCAAAAACCTCATTTCGCGATGGAACTTTCCAGAGTAGTTCCCCGTTGCTTCCATTGATTGCCATAATACCCGAGTTGCTGTCAAAGCCATCTTTTCCTCCCCCAATAACAATGTCTAATACTCCATCGTAATTTATATCGTGACTGTGAGGTGATGAATAGGTAGAGATAGAATCAGCAAAGTAAGACCATGTTGACGTCTGGCACCAAAGCCCATTATGGCTGAGTAATAAAACAAAGAAACAGATTTGTATTATACCCCTCAATTGAATTGCTTGTTAAATTATCTGACTAAGTGTAGAAACCCCTGTCCCTGTATTTCAATTCCTGAATCATCCGGACCACTGGAAACGCCTACCCCTTCGTATTTATAAAAATAAACCCCGTCCTCTAATTCTTTCCCATCGGGTGTTTTACCATCCCATGATGGATTATCATTATCTGGGTCATTACTTGTAACATCAAAAACAACATTTCCCCATCGGTTGAATATGATTAACCTAAATTCAGACAGGTTTTCTGTGGTAAGGAAAAATTCTTCATTTACATCTTCAGTATCGCCATTTGGAGTGAAAACATTTGGAGCAGAAACAATCGGTTCTGGATACAAGCAAGAACCATCATCTTGTGTTGCTAATGGATTGTAATTTAAAGCGGTCTCCTCCGTGCATCCGCAAATATTCATTATAATTTCAACCGTTGTAATGTCCTCACAATTCTCTCCCTGAGATACAATTAGTTGGGCCGTAAAGGTTTCTGCATTTGACCCACTGTATGTATTCGTAAAGGTTTCATTTAAGTTATTACTAGTTTGAGCTGAAGAACCATCTCCAAAAGTTAATGAATACTCGTCTCCATTTTCACTAGACGAATAATCAAAGCTAACGACCAAGTCAGCACATCCTGAACTTGGATTCGCATTTAAAACAGCTACGGGAGGGTTTAGAAGTTCAACAAAAGCACTGTCCTCTACAGTACAAACAGCATCCTCAATACTCACATAATACCATCCTGAAGCCAAATCAGTCCAAACTGAAGCGGCTGGACCTTCTTGCCCAGTCATACTTTCCCACGAATAGTAAACTCCGTGTTCAGGTGTTATTGTTTCTCCACTTACAAAAACGGATACGAAACCGTCTGGCTCGCAAGTCGCTGGACCAATATAAATGGTATCGACCATTAAGGTCTGGTTTAATGTAATTGTAAGTGTATCTGTATTACTGAAATCACAATTATCGGTAGCAGTAACATATACATCAATAGAGCCGTTTTCCGTTATTGATGCCAAAAGAGAATCTCCCACCTCTATTACATTTCCTAACGTGTCAGTCCATTCATATGTGTAGGGCGCATAGCCCCCACTCGCTGAAGCTCCAACCAAAATAGATTCGTTTGCACACACCAATATGGTGTCAGATTCATCTATATTAATGATAGGCCCGTCTCCGATATATATCGTACCTGAAGATATAATGGTGTCCCCACAAATATTTACAAGTTCAACAGTAATGGTCACTGATTCAAAACCCTCGTCTATTCCATCTTGAACAGGGGAAAGATTGATTATTACAGAATCTTGACCTGGCTCAAACATCACAGAGTCAATTAAATTGTTGTAGTCTGTTCCTTCAACGGCTTCCCCTCCAATGGTATAATTTATAATCAAGGTATCATCTATTTCTCCCTCTGGTCTTGTAAAAATAAAGTTTGCATCTGTACACCCCTCAACAATAGTAGAGTCTCCAGAGACTGTTGCAACTGTTACATCTACTGCATCAGAAACGAAACTCCCGGCCTCCAAAAATACGGCTGTATTTAAAAAAGAATCGGAACAATCTGCAATAGCAAATTTAAAATGATAAGTTTCACCACACTGCACATCCAATTCAACAGGAATCGGAATGGTAAAGCCATTATGGGAAAAAGTGTTGCCGGTGTTGTTAACATAGAAAGCAGCATTCAACCCTGGGTGAATTGTACTGATCGTTATTGGCGTATTTGTTCCCGGAACGACTGCAACATTTTGAGAACCCCCAGGAAAAGCGGCAGGAGATGCAAATGGGCCAACAATTCCTGGACCACTTACATAAAATGCAAAAACATCGTTGAAAACAGTATTAACATACGTAAGGTATTCATCCGATGAAAACACGAAATTAAAACTTGCAACATTCGATGAGGGAACAAAATCAAACTCTAAAAAAGCAGCGTCAGATGTGCTGTTAATGGCTGGGTTAACTGACTGCGCAACAGTCAAAAGGTCATTGTCTGCCAATCCACTACCTCCCGGCTGACCAGCATCTTGAGTTGCCGCCCCCCCAATGAGTCCGTTAACTGGACCTGCAGAAATAACAACTCCTCCATCAAAACCCACGTTTGAAGTTGAGCCATCAAATATTCCAATTTGGGCATTAGCACCCGTAAAAGTTACATTAGAAATGGTAATTCCAGGACCAACCAATTCTAAAGCATAATCCATAGGAGTAAAAGCTGAATTAACAGTCATTTGTGAGAACGCTGTGTTCACAAATACAATAAAAGCGAATATAAAATAAAGTACCTTCAATTTTAATTATTGTTAATTATATTGGTTCTTATAAAAATAGACTCAAACAAAATGCGTTAAGTTGCATGCAAAAATAAGCAATTATTCACTACTTAAAAAAAAGCATTAATTTGGACCTTCAAATTTTGAATAAAATGAACAAAACACAAGCATACATAAATACGAATAAAGACCGTTTTTTAAATGAATTAATGGAGCTCTTAAGAATCCCTTCAGTTTCTGCAGACTCCTCATTTAATAACGATGTTCAAAAATGTGCAGAAGCACTTTCGACGAATCTAGAAAGTATCGGTTTATCTAATGTCCATGTATACCCAACGGCAGGGCATCCAATCGTCTACGGGGAAAGAATAATCGACGACGCATTACCAACCGTTTTGGTCTATGGGCACTATGATGTTCAGCCTGCTGACCCCCTTGATTTGTGGCATTCAGACCCTTTTGACCCCATCGTAAAAAAAACAGAATTGCATCCACAAGGCGCTATTTTTGCCAGAGGATCTTGTGATGACAAAGGTCAAATGTTCATGCATGTTAAAGCGGCTGAAGCGATGATCGCTTCTGATGAACTGAGCTGTAATGTCAAGTTTATGATTGAAGGAGAAGAGGAGGTTGGAAGTGAGAACTTAGGGGTGTTCGTTAAGGAACAAAAGGAGCTTTTGAAGGCTGATATTATCCTCGTTTCAGACACGGGAATGTTGGCCAATGATGTCCCTTCAATTACCACGGGCTTAAGAGGGTTAAGCTACGTTGAAGTAGAATTAACCGGTCCGAATAGAGATTTACACTCTGGGTTATATGGGGGGTGCGTGGCAAATCCAATAAATATTCTTTGTGACATGATTAGCCAGCTTCAAAATGATGACTTAGCAGTCACTATACCTGGTTTTTATGACCGTGTAGAAACATTATCTCGAGACGAAAGAGACGAAATGGCTAAAGCGCCATTTTCTAAAGAAGCCTACTGTAAGTCTATTGACATTAATGATGTTCATGGTGAAAAGGGTTATTCAACAATGGAGAGAGGGTCTATAAGACCTTCTTTGGATGTCAATGGTATTTGGGGAGGATATACAGGAGAAGGAGCAAAAACAGTCATTGCTTCAAAAGCATACGCCAAAATCTCAATGAGACTTGTTCCAAACCAAGACCCCGATGACATCACCAAGCTCTTCACTGAGTACTTTTCTTCCATTGCTCCGGATGGGGTAACTGTAAAAATAACTCCTCATCACGGCGGGGAACCGGCCGTAACACCTGTTGATTCAATTGGGTATCAAGCAGCAAGCAATGCTTATGAAAAGTCCTTTGGCAAAAAACCCATTCCAGTAAGAAGTGGGGGAAGTATTCCAATCGTGGCCATGTTTGAAAAAGAATTGGGGCTAAAAACGGTTCTTATGGGGTTTGGTCTAGACAGTGATGCCATTCATTCTCCCAATGAACATTATGGGGTTTTTAATTTCTACAAGGGAATAGAAACCATTCCTTATTTTTTTGAATCATTTGCTAAACTTTCCAAATAAAATGAAAAAATTATTTTTCGCTTCATTGTTTTTTACAATTTGTGCGTGCTCATCGTTCAAACAACCAAAAATGGTTTCTTTTCAAGGGGTCTCCGATTTTAAAATGAAACCTCGTGAGATTCGTTTTACTGTTTCTGGGAATGTTTTGAACCCCAATAAGAGTAAATTAAAACTACACCCTTCTACAGTTGATGTCTACCTTCAACAAAAAAAACTTGGAAAACTGTCAAATGAAGAAAAAATAATTCTCAAAAGAAACGGCACATCAGATATTTCTATTCCACTTATCGTAACTACTGAAAAAGGAGCGTTAATTCAACTTACCACGCTTTCATTTAAAGATTCCGTAGATGTAAAATTTATGGGGGAAGTTAAAGTAGGAATGGGTATCTTTAAAAAGAAAATACCCATTAACGAGTCATTCAAAACCTCAACTCGTTTTTTAAAATTGAAAAACTAATGCTCTCTGCAGACACTGAAAAAAAACTGTTTCTTCTTGATGCTTACGCCCTAATTTACAGGGCTTATTTTGCTTTTTCAAAGAACCCAAGAATCAATTCTCTTGGTCAAAACACTTCTGCAGCATTTGGATTCACAAATGTGTTGATAGATATCATTAAAAATGAAAAGCCAACCCACATCGCAGTGGTATTTGACCCCCCAGGAGGATCTGTTCAAAGACAAGAGGATTTTCAAGAGTATAAGGCAAACAGGGAAGCCATGCCTGAAGATATTCGTTCCATGATTCCTCTTATAAAAGAATTGATTCGTGCTTTTAATATTGAAGTAATCGAAGTGGCTGGTTATGAGGCCGATGATGTTGTTGGCTCTCTCAGTGTTTTGGCTGAAAAACACGGCTTTACCACCTACATGATGACCCCCGATAAGGATTATGCACAACTTGTAACACCTTCTACATTCATCTACAAGCCTGGGAGAGGTGGCGCTCCTCCTCAAATCCTAGGTGTAAAAGAGGTCTGTGAAAAGTTTCAGGTCTCCGACCCCATTCAGGTAATAGATATTTTAGGACTTTGGGGTGACGCATCAGATAACATCCCTGGAATCCCCGGTATTGGTGAAAAAACATCAAAATTACTCATTTCGAAATACGGGTCTATGGAAGGCATCTTCGAAAACGTAGAGGATTTAAAAGGCAAACAAAAAGAAAACGTCATTGCCTTTAAAGATCAAGGCTTAATGTCTAAAAAGTTGGCGACCATAATTATTGATATTGATTTAGAGTTTGACGAAAAAAAGCTACTGCTTAAAGAACTAGATCGAGAAAAAATAAAAAACATTTTCACCGAGCTAGAGTTTAGAAATTTATCGAAACGTGTTTTAGGAGAAGACCTAGTTATAGAAAAAAAGGATCTTCCTGAAAAAAAACAAACAAGTAATTCTACAAGTGCAAAAGGGATTGGTCAGCTCGACTTGTTTGGTGTACAAAGTATGATTGAGCCTTCCGAACCGAAGGAAACTTCCAGCTTCAAAACCATTGTTACAGAAAATGGAAAATATCACTTGGTAAACGACCTTGAACAAATACAAGAGCTACTGACTCTAATAAATGACCAGAAAGAGGTTTGTTTTGACACTGAAACCTCATCAATTGAAGCAAGACATGCAGAGCTAGTTGGTATTTCGTTTTGTTTTAAAAATAAGGAGGCTTATTACGTTCCTATCACCGAAAGTGAAAACATTGAAGACAATCGAATTCAGCTTTTTAAAGCTTTCTTTTTGAATCCTAAAATCTTAAAAATTGGTCACAACTTAAAATACGACATCAAAGTACTAAATCGTTATGGCATAAACGTATCTAAAAATTGTTTTGACACTATGATTGCACATTACCTAATCAATCCTGAAGCACGTCAAAGCATGGACTTTTTAGCGGAATTTTACCTTGAATACAAGACCATTTCAATCGTCGACCTAATAGGTAAAAAGGGGAAGAATCAAAAAAACATGAAAGACCTTTCTCCGGAACAGGTTTGTGATTATGCTTGTGAAGATGCGGACATCACCTTTCAGCTGAAAAAGCTTTTTGAAGAAGAGGTCAATAAGCCCCATCTCAAGAGTTTGTTTTATGATGTTGAAATGCCTCTTATGTTTGTCTTGAAAAATATGGAAAACGAAGGGATTGCTCTTGATGTTCCCGCTCTGAGCGCATTCGGGAAGTCGGTAGAAAAAGACCTTATGCGTTTAACAGAAGAAATCACTAAAACCGCCGGCGAGACATTTAACATTGATTCTCCTCGACAGTTGGGAGAAATTCTTTTTGACAAATTAAAAATTTCAAGCAAAGCAAAAAAAACCAAAACGGGACAATACGCTACTTCTGAAGATGTACTTGTAAAACACCGAAAAGATCATCCTATCGTGGAACGTATTTTAGAATATCGTCAACTCAAGAAATTAAAGAGTACTTACATCGACCCTCTACCTGAATTGTGTGACGTTAAAGATGGAAGAATTCACACCCATTTCATGCAAACTGTTACAGCGACAGGGCGTTTGAGCTCCAATAATCCCAACCTACAAAACATCCCTATTCGATCGGCAAAGGGTCGAGAAATCAGAAAAGCATTTGTTGCAAAAAATAAAGACCATCAATTGATGGCTGTTGATTATTCTCAAATAGAGCTTCGAATTATTGCAGCATTAAGTGAAGACAAAGCGATGATCGATGCTTTTTCTAAAGGCATTGATATACACACCTCAACTGCTGCCAAGGTGTTTAAAACACCCGTCAATGAGGTAAGTCGCGAACAACGATCAAAAGCCAAGGCTGTCAATTTTGGAATTATATATGGGCAATCGGCATTTGGGCTTTCTCAAAACCTAAGTATTCCACGAAAAGAAGCAAAGATGATTATTGATAGTTATTTCGAAGAATACCCCACCATTAAAAAATACATGGAAAATGTCGTGGCTCATTCGCGAGACAAGGGTTATGTTGAAACCATTTTAAAAAGAAGAAGATATCTTCCAGATATAAATAGCTCGAATGCTATTGTTCGGGGATATGCAGAAAGAAATGCTGTTAATGCACCTGTTCAAGGTTCGGCGGCCGATATCATCAAGCTAGCGATGATAAAGGTTCAAAACGAAATGGACGAGAAAAACCTAAAGTCTAAAATGGTTTTACAAGTACATGACGAACTCGTTTTTGAGGTTTTTAATGAAGAACAAGAGCTAATGGAAACCCTTGTTAAAAAAAACATGGAAAATGCCGTAAAGCTCTCCGTTCCATTGGATGTTGAATACAAAGTTGCCGACAATTGGCTTGAGGCGCATTAACAATAATTATTAAAGCTCAACAAAATATATTATAGAACATCGTGAATAGTTATATCTTTGTGTCTCAATTTTTTAAAAATGGACATTTGGATCAAAGCCGCGCAATTGTTTTTGTCGCTCGCAATACTAGTTACTCTTCATGAATTAGGTCATTTTATTCCAGCAAAATTATTCAAAACGAGGATAGAAAAGTTTTATTTGTTTTTCAATCCTTGGGTTTCGTTATTCAGATACAAAAAAGTTAACGGAGAAAAGAAGTATTCATGGTTTTCAAAAACATCTCCAGAAGAATGGAGCGAAGATCCAGATACAACTGAATGGGGTATCGGTTGGCTTCCTTTAGGGGGCTATGTTAAAATTTCTGGGATGATTGATGAGTCCATGGACAAGGAGCAAATGGAAAAACCGGCTGAACCATGGGAATTCCGTTCAAAACCCGCTTGGCAGCGTTTGATTATTATGATAGGTGGTGTTACCGTGAATTTAATTCTCGGAATGTTGATTTATATTATGGTTCTTTTTACTTGGGGACAAACGCACATTAATCCTGAAAAAATGTCTCACGGGGCAAGCATTCATCCATACCTTGGCGAAAAATACGGTCTTTTTTCTGGAGACAAAATTTTAGCTGTTGATGGAGAAAAAATAGAAAACCTCGATGAACTGAATAAAATCATAATGCTCCGTGATATATCTACAATCACAGTTCTCCACCAAAACAGTAATGCCGAAGAAACCATTAGCTTGCCTGAGGATATCGGTTCTGAACTTTTTCAGGCGGGAGCCTTCCCTGTTTTTGGTATGCGAATGAAAATGGCCTCTGTTGCTAATGTAACTAAAGGGTCTGGTGCAGCTAATGCGGGAATTAAGTCAAATGATGTTTTGTATTCTGTAAACAATCAAGAGGTTGTTTATTTCGATGAAATTCAAAAATATTTATATGAAAATAAAGGAAAGGCTGTAGATCTTGGTGTTTTGAGAAAGGCCGCAGATGGGTCTTCCGACACTTTATCTTTAAAGGCAAAGGTTGATAGTGAGGGGAAAATTGGATTTGAAGTCGGAATGGGGGCTATTGAGGACTCATCAGCCGTTGAAACCAAAAGCTATTCTTTTGGAGAAAGTATCTCTCGCGGAACATCATACGGACTAAATACCTTAACAGATTATGTTGCACAGTTTAAATTTATTTTCACGAAAAAAGGTGCGGGATCAATTGGTGGTTTTGCAGCCATTGGGAATATGTTTCCCCCTGTATGGGATTGGCAGGCTTTTTGGCTGAACACGGCTCTTCTTTCAATCATATTGGCATTCATGAATATTTTACCGATCCCCGCTTTAGACGGTGGACATGTGCTATTTTTAATTTACGAAATGGTCACTGGTAAAGAAGCTCCTCAAAAAGTATTGGAAGTTGCGCAGTATATTGGAATTTTCTTACTTCTAGGGTTAATGATCTATGCCAATGGGAATGATTTGATTCGTTGGATTAATGGTGCTTTTTAAATCAAATGATTTTTTGTTTCTTTACAAAAATTTGCTCAATGAAAATGTTATATAAAAAATCTTTTTGTCTACTATCCATAATTGTTTTGGGTACATTTCTATACTCTTGCGGTGCTCCTGGCGCATGTGATTGCAAGGAGAATGATCTTCTTGGAGCAAAAGCAGATAGTACCGTTTCTGCAGACTGTGATGCCGCTTTTGAAGATATGTCTCGGGATGATCAAAATGAGTACCGAAAGGAATACAACAGCTGCAAGTAAACCCTTAACGCTTTCTTTTTTTGTTTTTGGGTCTGAAACTCCAGCATTTTGAGCTGTCTTAGAACTTATATATCTTTAGACGTTATCGATTAATACACCAATATGAAGCAATACCAAAATTATATTCAGGGAAATTGGGTCAGTGGAGATGGCTCAGAAACCAAATTATTTAACGCCATTAATGGAGATGTTCTCGGCGAAGTTTCGAGTAAAGGGATCGACTATAAGTCTGTACTAGAATATGGTCGTTCGGTTGGAGGCCCATCCTTAAGAAAAATGACCTTTCAAGAAAGAGGTAGAATGCTAAAAGCCTTGGCCTTTCATCTCCTTGAGAAAAAAGCAGCCTATTATAAGGTAAGCTCATGGACAGGTGCCACCAAAATAGATTCTTGGATAGATATTGAAGGCGGTATTGGTAATTTATTTGCAAATGCATCCCTAAGAAAACAGTTTCCTGATTTGCCTTATTATGTAGACGGTGTTGCTGCCCCTTTATCCAAAGAAGGAAGTTTTATTGGCCATCATATCATGGTGCCTAAAGAAGGTGTTGCCATCCATATCAATGCTTTTAATTTCCCAATATGGGGAATGCTCGAAAAAATTGCCGTTAATCTTATGGCAGGTGTTCCTGCTGTTGTAAAACCTTCAGAATATACTTGCTACTTAACGGAAGTCATGGTAAGGGACATTATTGCCTCTAAAATCCTACCCGAAGGCGCTCTCCAGCTTATCTGCGGTTTAGGAAGGGGTATTATTGATCATGTTGATTGTCGCGATACGGTAACTTTTACAGGAAGTGCCAGTACAGGGAAAATATTAAAATCTCTCCCATTAATAACAGAAGAAAGCGTATCCTTTAATTTAGAGGCAGACTCCCTTAATGCATCTATTCTGGGTAAACATGCTGTCCCTGGCACAGTAGAGTATGAGCTTTTTGTTAAGGAATGTGTTAAAGAAATTACCATTAAAACTGGTCAAAAATGTACAGCTATTAGAAGAATAATAGTACCAGAGGATTTCATTGATGATGTACAAAAATCAATAGCAGAAAGATTATCAAAAACTGTAATTGGCGACCCCTCAAAAGAAGGTGTAAGAATGGGTGCTCTTGCCACAAAAACCCAAGTTGACCGCGTGCGAGAAAATGTTGACCTATTAGCCAAAAGCCAGGATATTGTTTTTGGTGATTTAGATGGGTTCGATGTTACGGGTGCAGATAAAAAGCTTGGCGC
>Ga0315330_10001012_pt1 | contig 18596 bp, 13 predicted proteins | sample M140m34915metaG_FD_203453 | JGI IMG/M metagenome (GOLD analysis project Ga0315330, IMG submission 203453) | Ammonia-oxidizing marine archaeal communities from Monterey Bay, California, United States - M1 40m 34915 | ecosystem: Environmental > Aquatic > Marine > Intertidal zone | place: USA...
CAGGTAGCAGCGTGAGCCGCTTTAGTTCTCAGAATGCCATCACCAGTCAGACCTACCAGCGATTTAACCCCACTCGGGAAGTAACCAGGGCGCAACGCAGTCTGCCGGTAGTGTCCAGCAATGCCCCTTCGCTGGCGGCGCGGCTGGATAGTATTGCTATACCTGAAGATCTTAGTGCTTACCTGCTGCAGGAGGTTGAAGCGGGCATTTCCCACAATGCCAACCAGGGCAGCCTGGCTGCAGATATGCACGATCGACTCACAGACCAGAGCGATGCGGCGCAGCAGGCGCGTCAATTCACTGATGACCCCTGGATTCGAAATCGTATTAAACCGCGCCTGAGCACCCGGATACCATCCGGAAACTAGGGTTTACATCCTCCCTCTGGTTTGGGCGCGATGGGAGGTGACTGATATCACCTCTCACCATACTTTTTTTCAGCAATCGCTGGTGCCCGTCGACAATAGGAATCTATAATTCGACGGGCTGATCACAGCAGGAGATTTATCCAATAAAGCAGTTCGATCTTTCCGGCGTAGTGGTCTGACACTCAGCGATTTTCGCGCCATGCATTAAGTTATTTCCAGTCTCATTTCATAAACTAGTCACAATCTAGTTTAAGCTGGCACCTTGCACGACATCTCGTTTGATCTGTAATGACAGACCGGCTTCGCTCCTCGCTTCCGCAACAAGCGACTTTGTTGCGTCTTGGTTTTGCACGTTCAAAAAACATTGGAACCTGTTATGACAACAGAAAAATCAGAAAGCGGCTGGCAGCTGTTTAAACAAGCCATCGCCGGCGACACAGAAATTAATTACACCGAGGGTTCCATTGCTCGGGTGACGATCCTGCTCGCCATTCCGATGATCCTGGAAATGGCGATGGAATCCGTATTCGCCGTTGTCGATATCTTCTTTGTATCCGGCCTCGGCACCGCTGCTGTAGCCACTGTCGGGCTCACCGAGGCAGTTATCACGCTGCTCTATGCCATAGCTATCGGTCTTTCTATGGGCGCAACCGCCATGGTGGCGAGGCGCATCGGTGAAAAGGATCCTGAGGCGGCCTCGATTGCGGCGGGTCAGGTTATATGGCTGGGGGTTTTTGTTTCCGTGATGGTGGGCTTGTTGGGCCTGGTTTTCGCACGGGAAATTTTGGTGCTGATGGGGGCAGAGGAAGCCGTGATCGAAACTGGCGTCGGTTATACGCGCCTGATGTTTGGTGCCTGTTTCTCTATCGTGTTCCTGTTTCTTATCAATGCGATTTTTCGCGGTGCTGGAGATGCAACGATAGCCATGAAGGCGCTGTGGCTGGCCAACGGCATTAACATCGTGCTGGACCCCTGCCTGATATATGGGGTTGGCCCATTCCCGGAACTCGGCGTCACCGGTGCCGCCGTCGCAACCAATATTGGGCGCACCATTGGTGCGCTATACGGTCTTTATCATCTGGTCGGCGGCAAGGGGCGCCTGCAGCTGCACGTTAAAGACATGGGGCTGCGCATGAGCATCGTTTGGTCTCTGGTGCGCATTTCGGTCGGCGGCGTTGCGCAGTTTCTGGTGGCGACTGCCAGTTGGGTATTCCTCATGTCCATTGTCTCCGGCTTTGGTAGTGGGGCAGTAGCGGGCTATACCATAGCCGTGCGGGTGGTGATGTTCAGCATCCTGCCGGCCTGGGGCTTGAGCAACGCCACGGCGACCCTGGTAGGGCAGAACCTTGGGGCAGGCTTGGTCGAGCGCGCCGAAACCACCACCTGGAAGATCGCTCAGTACAACGCAGCCTATATGGCATTTGCAGCTATTCTGATGCTGATGTTTGATGATCAGATTGCGTCCTTCTTTACCAGCGAAGCCGATGTGCTGGCCTATGCGATCCAGTGTCTACAAATATTTGCCTACGGCTACGTAGGCTGGGGTTTTGGCATGGCGGTGATCCAGGCCTTTAACGGCGCGGGTGACACCATGACGCCGACTTTTATCAACGTGTTCTGTTTCTGGATTGTGCAAGTCCCGTTGGCCTCCGTGCTGGCGTTGACGCTTGGCTGGGGGCCGGTTGGGGTATTCTGGGCGGTGTTTGCCGCTGACAACCTGACCTGTGTGATCGGGGTGATCGCTTTTTGGCGTGGCAAGTGGAAGCTGCGCACAGTTTAGGCCTAAACCGGTGATAAGGTCCTTAAGAGCCTGGCGATAAATACAGTAGAGACCAGGCAGTTAGGTTAAAATACGAGGCAAGATGTTAAGCAGCCAACAACAAATCGTTACCCATGTATCAAAATGGTTGGAGTCGGACCGACCCGTCTGGGTTTGCACCATTTTAAAGACCTGGGGCTCCTCGCCACGGCCAATAGGCGCCATGATGGCTTGTACCCTGGATGGCGAACTGGTGGGCTCAATCTCCGGCGGCTGCATAGAAGAAGACTTTCTCGAACAATTGCGCAACGGCCAGTTAAAGTCCCAGTACGATGCAGAAGGCAGTAAGCCCTTCAAAGTGATGTATGGGATGAGCGAAGAGGAGCAGGCACGCCTGAAACTACCCTGTGGTGGTCAGCTCCATGTGCTGCTGGAGTTTATCGAGCCCACGGCCTCCAACAAGACTGTGTTTGCCGAACTCACTTCAGCGCTGGAGAATCACATCCACATCAGCCGAGTGGTCGATCTGCAAACCGGTGCTATGTCAGTCAGCGCAGAGAGTCGCGAGGCGGCGGCGCTGATTCAGGATGAGGTCATGAGGCATAGCGTCAGCCCCATGTATCGACTACTTTTGTTGGGTGCCGGTGATGTGGCGAAATATGTGGCAGAGATGGCGCTGGCGCTGGAGTACGATGTAACATTGTGCGACCCGCGCCCGAACTATCTGGATAACTGGGAGGTAGCCGGCGTGGAAAAAACTTCGCGCCTGCCAGATGATGTTGTAAGAGAGCGTTTCAGTAATCCTTATAGCGGCATCATTGCCCTTGCCCATGATCCGCGTGTCGATGACATGGCCTTGATGGAAGCCCTGAAGACTGATGCGTTCTATGTGGGCGCCATGGGTTCTGAACGGACCTCGGCCGCGCGCCGCGAGCGCCTGCCGGAGTTGGGTCTATCCAAAGATGAGATCGATACCCTCCACGCACCCATTGGCTTTCAAATTCAAAGCAAGACGCCAGCCGAGATTGCAATTTCAATCATGGCCGAAGTCACAGCCAAGCGACACGACGCACTTTAACTCTCTCTTTGCTGGTGCTTCACGGAATCGCTCGTTAAGCTTGCTGATCGAAATGCTGACCAACAAAACTTTCTCAGCAACGTAACAAGTGTCCCTTTTTAAAAACTTTGCATCAAATCTTCAGTGTGATCGATTCGCGCCCGTCTTTGACTGATGCTGCCTTGAAGCTCTCGCAGCTATGCACCCGCTCTAGCCAGGTCAGGCAGTTCGGGTAGTCGACATCGAGATAAAAACGTTCTTTTGCCGATTCCATGGGATAGATAAGGGCAATGTCGGCTGCCGCTAAATGATCACCGCCAAACCACTCCTTTTTATCCAGGTCTGCTTCGGCAATCTGTAGCAAAGATTTCATGCGCGGATGAATCAAGTTGGAAGTAGCCTGGCCAAGCACAGCTTTAATAAGCGGACGCATCCAGAATGGTACTCTGGAGATCAGAATCTGAAACACCGCTTCCATCAGCATAAGCGACATCATGGATCCCTGTGATGCATGCAACCAGAACAAATAGCGCGCGCGATCTTCATGTCCCAGCTCGACCCGCAGTTTCGACTCCGGATGTTGATCGAGAATGTAGTCTATGATCGCATTACTCTCCGCCAGCATCACATCCCCGTCGGTAATCACCGGCGCCGACCCGAGTGGAGACAAGTCCTTCAACTCTTTGGGTGCCTGGTGAGTCTTCTTGTCGCGCTCATAAATCTTAAGCTCGTATTCAGCCCCTAATTCTTCCAATAGCCAGAGAATGCGGAACGATTGGGAGTATTCCAGATGATGAAGCGTGATCATGTTTGATATGACTCCAATTTCAGTGAAATTTGCACAAAGTGTCAGTCTGTTTGCCTGACTGTAGGACGCGGCTTTGGAGTTTGTTTTAGTGACCGTCGCCCGAAGGGAGTGGGCGCCGGGCCTATAGGGGTGAGGCAAATGTCTTGGAAGCACAAGATTCCTGTGCGGCCGAACGACACCAATCTATGGTTAGTGGCCGCGCTGCGTTCACGGCGTGTTGCAGAAACAAACTCCAAAATTGTGTCTGGCAGGGTGTTGAAGAGCGGTATCATTCTACAGAGCAAGATTAAAATTTCATGGTCCAAAGCAAACGGGGCAGCTTTAAGCTTAGCTGCCCCGTGAATACGCAAAAATGACCGAAAAGGATTACTGCTCGATCGCCCGCTCTATCCCAATCGCTTCCATGACTTCCAGGCGTCGCGCACCCGCCAGGATTCCAATGATGCCGTAATTACCCTCATGGCAGGCATACTCGTAGATCGGGTCGTCCATGCGCGTGAGAGGGTATTCGCCAGACCATTGTGCGGTGTATACCGTGGGGTCATCCACAGTAAAGCCGTACACGATCTTGTTGCGTCCTTCACGGTGGAAGGTTTCAATCACAGTCAGGTTCTCGGTTGGCGCGCCACGATAGCTCTGCCAGCCATTGAAATGCTGGGTTTCCACGATCAGGGTATCGCCGTCCCAGCGACCGATGGAGTCGCCCATCCATTTCGCCTGGGCGGCAGCATATTCCTCATGGTTGTCGGCGATTCGGATAATCCGCGCATCATGGGCCATCTCGATGGTGATGGTGACATAGCCAGGAGACTGCACGATTTGCATATGACTGTTGTACATCACCGGTGACATCACCGGGCCGGAGCTGTTACCAAAGGCCAGCAGGCAGCGTTCACCCAGGGCGCGCCCCTCGGGGCCATCGTTGCGCGCTGGCATATTAGCGCGCAGCTGCCGCATGCGATCTGCAAATCCGGCTACCCGTTCAGGCATGCGACCATTGGGTGGATCGATGATGGCAGAGGTACGGAATTCTCCGCTAATGGTAGGTAGGAACATGCCGCGGTCAGTCCAGAACAAGTCGTAATTGCCTACCGGTGGCAGCGCTTCCAGGGCAGGGGCTGCACGATTTGGGTCCAGCGGCTCATTGTCTTCTTCAACCGCTGCCTGCGCCGCGCGCTCGAGCTGTATGGCTTCTTCCTCGGTGTAGGCCTGCTTGCTACCCAGTTCCTGGGGCCTCTCGAAGGGCATGACTGTGTTGTTGCGCCAGAAACCTTGCAGGTCCGGGACTCCCCATTCGGTGCGGGGCACCTCGGCTTCCTGGGCGAGCAATGTTGCGGGTAGCGTTAGGGCCAGGGCGCAGAGCAATTGGACAGAGCGGTGGCACATTGGCTTGGTTGATTTCATCTATTCTCTCCGGGGTGGACGCAGAAATAATCAATCTTATAGTCGAAACGAGTAGTCTACCTCCAGGCGGCTTCAGGGTGAAGGGTCCAGAGCGCAGGGAAGGGGGTGAAAAGTATACAAGGCGGATGAAAAGCGCTGCTAGTCAGTTTCGGCAAATGGCGCGATTTGTGGCCAAGGCGCGGCTTGTTCAAGTTGTGCTGCCAGCTGCAGGAGTAAGTGATCATTGCCCCAGGCGGCAGAGGCCATGACACCTAAGGGAAGCCCTGCTGAATCCTGAAATAGGGGCAACGAAGCGCTGGGCTGGCCGGTGCCGTTATAGAGTGCGGTGAACCCGCTGTAGGCACGAAACCGAGCGCCATACTCGTTCAGGTCGTCAGTATTCATGTCCAGCCAGCCGAGTTTAGCCGTGGTTTTGGTCAGCACCGGAGAAAGTAATACATCGTAGTCCTGGTGGAATACCGCCATCTGCTGCTCTACCTGCGTTAGGGAGTCCCGGGCACGAATATAGTCGACAGCACTTAACCTGGCGCCCATCTCTGCCATCTGCCGAGTGGAGTTCTCCACATCTGCGGCATCAAGCTCAATGTCCACCTCCTGCAGGCGTCGGTTAACTCCCTGAAAGGTGTGGATACAAACTAGTTTGTTCATGGCCGCTGCAGCTGCTTTGTAGTTGGCTGGATGCTGCACCAATTCCACGTGATGACCGAGAGATTCGCAAAGCTGTGCGGCTTTTTCGACCGCTTCGATTACATCGGGGTCTAGGGCTTCGCCAAATGGATGTTGGTTTTGCACCGCGATGCGTAAACCCTTAGGCACAGCATCAAGATTTTCGTTTAAAGACCGTGGTACTGCCGGGATGGGATAAAGCCTGGCCTCATCAAGGGTGATCAGATTGAGAAACATTGCGCTGTCTCGGACTGTTCGGCTCACCACATGGCCTACGCTCATGCCGCTCCAGCTATCGCCGATATCACTCTCAATGGTGGTGAGTCCGCGGCTTGGCTTCAGGCCAAACAGCCCGCAGCAGGAAGCTGGTATACGAATAGAGCCGCCACCGTCTGTGGCATGGGCTACTGGAACGATACCGGCGGCAACGGCCGCCGCAGCTCCTCCGCTGGAACCACCAGTGGAATAGTCCAAGTTCCAGGGGTTTCGGGTGGCGCCGTTGGCCACGGGTTCTGTAGTGAGGGTAAGTCCGAATTCCGGTGTGTTGGTCTTGCCCAAGATTACCAGCCCGGCATCGAGATAGCGCGCCACGATGTTGGCGCTGCGTGTCGCAATCGCATCCTGGTATAAACAACTGCCGTGTGTCGCGACATGTCCTTTCAGCAGACTCAGATCTTTAATCAGAAAAGGGACACCTGCTACCTGGCCGGTAAGCCTGGCAGGTTTTTCATCGAGATCGGCAGCCAGAGCCAGTGCCTCGTCGTAGCATTCAACATTTACGGCGTTGATTGTTGGGTTGACGCGGTGAGCCTGCTCGACCGCGAGGCTTACCAGTTCAGAGGCCTTGAATTCGCCATCACGCAGTCCTGCTGCCATGGCGGTGGCATCCAGTGCCAGATAATCATTTAAATTGGGCATAAATGGACCGTCTTAGAAGGACATGGGCTCTCTTTCTCAATCATCATGCGTAATAGGTCGTTGAATCCCGTGTTCCTGGCCTTGGTTATACATCATTCCTGTTCGTGTTGGACTAACTGAATTCTCAAACGGTTTCACTCTTCGAATCGACTTTCTGTGTACCAGCTCACTTCGCTGGCAGTGTCTTCTACTATGTCTGCAACATCCAGAATAAGCGCGAATAGCGCCATGCGCACTAGCACGCCGTTGTCCGTCTGGCGGAATATAGCGAGGCTGGGATGTTGGTTCAGGTCGTTATCCAGTTCATTGGCATCGGCCCTCGAGTCACGGGGCAGGGGATGCATGATCACGGTATTGGGCTGGCAGTGACGGGTATAGATTGCCTGGTTAAGCCGAAATCTTCCGCGATAGATGTCCGCCTCCAGTTTGGAGTCGAAACGCTCTTCCTGGATGCGAGTCAGATAGACCGTATCGTTGTCCTGCAGGCCCTGTTCCATTTCCTCGGTTTCCGTGACCTCGTGACCGGCAGCCTGCAAGTTTGAGACGATGCTCTCCGGCATGCGCAGCTCAGTGGGTGAAATCAGGGTAAAATGTATATTCCTATAGAGCAGCAATAATTGAGATAGGGAGTGAACTGTGCGGCCGTGCTTGAGGTCCCCTACCATAGCAATGCGCATGCCATCGATGCTGCGTGAGTTCGAATGCAGTTCCTTCTTTATTGTGTAGAGATCCAGCAGCGCCTGGGAAGGATGTTCATTAGAACCATCGCCGCCATTGACGACCGGCACCCGCGAGGCCTTTGCGAACTCAGCGACTGAACCTGGCTGGGGGTGACGCATCACAATAACGTCGCTGTATCCGGATATTACCCGAGCTGTGTCATACAGGGATTCGCCTTTGGTGATTGAGGAAGATTTCACGTCAGTCGTCTCCCTGACATCACCCCCCAACAGATTGAAGGCACAGCCAAAGCTGACCCGTGTCCTTGTGCTGGGTTCGAAGAACATATTGCCGAGAATCGCACCATCCAGCACTTTGGTCATGCGCAGGCGGTGTGCGTAAGGTTCCATGTCATCTGCAACCTGGAACACCTGTTCTACGCTATCACGATCAAACTGCTTAACGCTCAGGATGTGATTGCCGCGAAAATTCATTGTGCTGCTTCGGTGAGTCTCTAATTCGATAGATTTTATGGCTGCGTCTTGTCGATCGATTTTATCGATAATTTGACCCAAGAATACTACACCATTTGCTGCAAGCAGACGACTGCAAGGTAAGCTCATCAGGCCATCAGAGAGGCGATCCGCAGCATGATATGATGACCAATAATAGTTCTTGAACAGGGACAGCGAGTGACATCAAGCATCTATTGGTATGACTTTGAAACATTCGGTCGCGATCCGCGTCGGGATCGCGCCAGCCAGTTCGCTGGTATCCGCACTGATGAAGACCTCAATATCATAGGTGAGCCGCTGGTGATGTACTGCAAGCCTGCAGACGACTTTCTGCCCAGTCCTATGGCTTGCCTGATAACCGGGATTTCTCCGCAAAAAGCCCTTGCTGAGGGGATTCCCGAGGCCGAGTTCATAAAAAAGATTCACACAGAGTTTGCTGCGCCCGCAACCTGCGTCGCCGGCTATAACAGTATCCGTTTCGATGATGAGGTGACGCGACAATTGCTGTATCGCAACTTCTATGACCCTTATGAACGGGAGTGGAAGAACGGCAATTCCAGGTGGGACATTATCGATATGGTGCGTCTAATGGCAGCTACTCGACCAGAAGGGGTCAGTTGGCCAAAGAAAAAAGATGGCTCGAACAGCTTTCGCCTCGAGGAGCTGACTGCGGCAAACGGGATTCAGCATGCGGATGCCCATGATGCTCTCTCAGATGTGATTGCCACCATTGAGATGGCTAAGCGCATCAAGTCAGCTCAGCCTAAGTTGTTCGAATATGTCTATCAGATGCGCGCGAAAAAACGCGTGCAGCAGGATATCGACATGAGGACCCGAAAACCGATACTGCATGTCTCAGTGATGTACCCCGCCAGCCAGGGATGCCTTGCACTCGCGATGCCAATTTGTCCACACCCGACCAACAGCAATGGCGTCATTGTCTACGACTTGCGGGTCGACCCTGAAAGCTGGGTTGATCTGCCGGAATCAGAGATTCGGGCGCGCGTTTATAGACCACGTGATCAGATGCCGGCAGGTGTTAGCCGTATCCCGCTGAAGACCATTCACTATAACAAGTGTCCGATTGTTGCCTCACCAGCGGTACTGCCCCCCGAGCGTGCTGAGTTGTATAACGTCGATACCGCGTTGTGTAAAAAGCATTGGCAGAAAATTATCGATATGCCAGAGCTGGCCAGAAAGGTGGCCGGCGTGTTTCGGGCCGAGGAAATGCCGGCCCAGCAAGATCCAGATTTCATGATCTATAACGGCGGGTTCTTCAGCGATACTGATAAGGACTTGATGGCTATAGTGCGCGCTTCTGATGCCAGTGAACTGGCTCGGCTGGATTTGCCCTTCAAGGATGGGCGCCTGAAGGAATTATTGTTTCGCTATCGCGCGCGTAACTATCCTGAGACCTTGCGGCCTGAGGAGCAGGAGCGCTGGCATAAATTCAGGCATTCGCGGCTTGAGGACAACACTCTGAGACAAGTTTTTGAAGAGGAACTGGAAACTGCAAAGGAGCAGGCTGTTAGTTCAAAGCAAGCAGTGCTGGAAGAGTTGCTTAGCTATGTCGATAGGTTATGAATGTCGTAGGCGAAGTACAGAGGAAGCGGCTTCGATTCACGAGTTACGAAAGAAAACAGTCTTGGCTGACGACTTTTTGCAATGGCCCGGTGATAAGCAGTTGCCTGTTCCGAGCTTTGTCTGCGCCACTTTTGGGCGTTGGGCACGCCGCTGACATAGAAACGCTAGAATTCAAGTTCGAAACGGGCGCAGGGTGCAATCTGCCAACACATGGTTCACTGTGTTGGCGTCACAGAATGTGCGCAACGACCTGGATCGCCGATAGTCACTTACCCCCCTTCTAGACCGGGCTAGCAAAACGGAAAAATACGGTACAGGGATAGCTATGACCTATCAGAACGTGATCGGTCATTTCGCAAAGATCCTCAAAAAGTATGGTTCTTAAACCCCATTTTTTCCGACTGAAACCCGCTTTTTCCATACCCAGCAAACTGTCCGCAGTTCGTGCGGGAGCACTGTCAGCGGTACACAATCCGTGGCTAAGGCGCTACAATGCGCGTGCTGCATTCATGACCAAGTATTTAATTTAAATAATAGCGATATATAACTGATATATAAGGATATATAGTTGGATAAGTTTAAGGATATAAGGCCTTACCAGGACCCGGAAATACGCCCGGTTCTAGATAAGCTGATAACCGATCCCGAATTCCTGGACAGTATTGCTCGCTTCTATTACCCGCGCCTGACACGCCTGTTTCCCGAATTCATGAAAGGCGCCGCTAGCAAAAAGTTGTGTGGTCAGGTCAAAGACGTGCATGACGTCAAATCCATGCAGGACGTGATCGCGGTGTACATGGACAAGATGATCCACGACACTACGACAGACCTGGGCAACTCCGGAATGGATTCACTTAAATCCGATCGCAGCTACCTGTTTATCAGCAATCACCGCGATATCACCATGGACCCTGCTTTTGTGAATTACATGCTGTACCACGGCGGTTTAGAGACCTTGCAGATTGCCATCGGAGATAATCTGCTGAAAAAGCAATTTGTCACTGACCTGATGCGACTAAACAAGAGCTTTATCGTGGCGCGTTCGGCCAAGGGGCGGGAGTTGTTACAGGCCTTGAAGCTGCTCTCAGAGTATATTCATCACTGTATTGAGACGGGGCAGAATGTCTGGATTGCCCAGCGCGAAGGCCGAGCCAAAGATGGAATAGACCGCACGGATCCGGCGCTGCTGAAAATGCTAGCGATGGGTAAGCGGGATCTGCCCCTGGCGGGTAGCCTGCGCAAACTCCACATCGTCCCGGTGTCGGTCTCCTACGAATATGACGCCTGTGACGTCATGAAGGCCACCGAGCTGCGCGAGATTCAGGAACACGGCAGTTTTACCAAGACCGATGATTCTGATATCAAAAGTATTGTGACGGGCATGATTGGATTTAAAGGCAAGGTGCATGTTGCGTTCGGCACTGAAATGGCCTTGACCAGCGATGATCCAGAAGCAATTGCTCGCCAGATTGATGATCAGATCGTTAATAACTATGTGCTGTCGGATAGTAATCACCTGGCACTAGAACGCCTCAGACAGGACGGCATGGTTCCGTTGCACAAGTTGCGAGACATTCCCGAGCCAGACGAGATAGATCGCGGGGCACGCAAGAGGTTTGAGAAACGCCTGAATGCTGTGGACCCCAAGCTACATCGCCATTTTCTCTACAGTTATGCCAATCCGGTGCTCAATAAACTTGGGATTGCAGAGTAGCGCTCTGCTCAACGCGCTGCCGTCTCGTAATCGAGTTAGTGTCTGAGCAGGCGCTGCAAACTCAGCTGCAGACGCTCCCGTAATTGTGCGGATTTTTCTTGTGCGAGAGGCCCGATACATAGACTGCGTAATCGACTGTCTTGGGCGAGGCGAGTGTTCTCTTGCTGGCTGGGTTTGGATTGGCCAAATCCTGTTTGCAATTGCGACAACTGCAGCGCCATGCGCTGGGCCTGGTCAGACTCAGGCGTGTCGACACCGGCCCTAATTTCAAGCGCAATGCACAATTCCCGCCCTGCTGCTTCTGCCCGCTGGCTCTGGGAGGCATAACTAGCGGCGTTCTGGCAGGACTGGATGAGACTTGCTCTAGCCTGAAGCAGGCTATCGAAAGTCTCTTTGCCAGTTAGCGCCAACTGCTGCCACGCTTCAACATCAAACTCTGAGCGGGCCTTTTCGAAAGCCGCTTCGTCCTCGCTCTGAAGCAGCTTGTCTTCGACATCAACTAAATGTTCGATGCCGGCATTTATGCGATCCATGATTTGTTGACTCTTCTTGTCAGGTAGCGTCTTGAAACGGGTATCTAGGGAGCGTTTAAGATTATTGAATCGGTCCAGTAACTTACTGCGCTGTTTTCCGATGCGCTGATCCAATGCGCCAGAGAAAGCCTGCACCTGTTCACTGAAATCAGCCCTGGCTTTGCGGAGATCTTCATCATTTAATTCAGTTAGCGTTGATAACTTTTCCAGAATCTGATTTAGTTCCTGCTCAGCCTGTTTGATGGAAGCGGCGCGCTGATCCCTCTCTTCGCTGCGCTTTGAAAAAATCTTGTCGCAGGCTGCACGGAATTGATCCCATAGTTTCTTGTCTTCCTTGAATGAAGTAGGACCAGCAGTTTTCCATTCCTGTTGCAGTTGCTTTGCGGTATTCATTGCCTTTTGCTTGTCTTCAAGTTCAAGCAACTGCTCGGCGCGCAGGATCAGGCCTTTTTTCTTATCTGAGTTACCGCGGGTTAGGGCTTTGCGTTGTTTACGGATATTGTTAACGAGGTCGTAGTAACGTTTCTGCAGCGTTTTGATCCTAGTTTGTTCCACCGGTGCATAGCGTTTCCAGTCTGCATCTGCGGAGCTGAGAAGCTTGTTTAGTGTCGCGATATCTATGTCGGTTTCCTTAAAGCGCTCGATTTCCTGCTCGAGGTATTCTATTAACGCCTTGCGGGCTTTGTAATTCGCAGCCATCCGCTGCTTACGCTGCTTGAAGTACTCCTTGCATGGTTCGTATGCTTTATCAGAGAACTGCTTGAACTGAGCCCATAATTCTTCATTCTGGTTCGAACGTCCAAGGTTTTTCCATTCCGCGTGAAATTTGCTGATGCGCTTGGCCTTGTCGCCCGCATTCATTTTTGATTCGATCAGCTGCTGCATGTGCTGAATGAGCTCTTTTTTCTTCTCAGTGGCAGCAAATATTTTCCAGTCTCGGAGCTCATCGATCTTGGTTTTGAAGGGTGCGATTAGCGCTTTGATTCGAGCACGAGTTTCACCGCTGGTATTACTCAAGTTACCCAGAATTTTGTCCCAGGCCGGCAGTGCCTCGTGGGATCGTCCATCCGCAAGAGCTTGCTCTATTGTGGCGGAGAGCTCCTTCGTGGCTGTTTCCAGTTGCATTTGATGACCGCCGTTCTCTGCAAATTTAGCCCTGAGCGTTGCGGCCAGGTTGGCGTGATTAGCAAGTAATTCGGTCTCTGCTGTAGGGATCAATTTACGCAGCCGGTTAACCCGATTCTCTACCGTAACTAGGCGCGTCGTATTTTTAGAACTTAGAGCCTTCAGTTCCGTGCTTAGCTCAATGATTTCAGTAGTAAAGTCTACGGGGTTAGCATTGACTGTCGGATCGTTGGGGTTATTGTCGGGCGACTTGGGGATTTCCGTCTTGTCTGGTTGCTTGGCTTGTTCAACTTCGGCGACTGGAGTTGCTTTCTCAGTCACGGATTCAGAAGGCGCCGCAGATTCAGTCTCTAGTTTCGTCTCAGACTCTGACGCTTCATCGAGTTCAGGTACATTTGTCTTTTGTTGCTTTTGCTTTCTGCCTTTTTTCACAGCTGGCTCAGCTTTCGGTGCGGTGCTAGCTTCCGTCTGGGTGGCATCATTTGGTGCCGCAGACTCTCCTGTGTCCGTGCTGGTCCCAGGGCTCTGCGTGGGTGAGGGAGGAAGCGGAGAAGTAGCATAGTTTTCAGGCGCGGCGCTTTCTTCTGTTATGGGATCCGAATGCGCTCCCGTGGCTTTCATCTCCGCACCGGTCTCCGCAACGCCTTGCGCCCTGCTTTGCTCACTTGATTTGGGGCTGGGGCTACCAGCTGATGATTTAGGCGTTGTTGTGCTCATTGTCTTTGATCTATGAAGGGTTGCTGAAAAAACGATTCGGGTGGCGCTGCCGAACGGTTAATTGCTTCAAGTGTTCGATTGCGTTAAGTGGAGAACTCAGTTTAACAGAACTTCTTGCGTCTGTGACTGTGAGCGGCATCTAGAGCGATTTGGCGGGTAATCGTTGCTCTTGCAAGACTAACTACCTCGACGAGTGTGCAACTGGGTTATACTTGGAACTCGTGAAAGCCATCCAAAGTCCCCCCTTCCCGGAACCCTTATATGCTGGCAGATGAAGTCAAAGATCTGATCCAGTCCAGTTATCGGCAACTGCTTAAATCTAGGGAATTGATCCCACGCTATGGTCAGCGGCAGATGATCGCTGAGATCGCCAAGCAGCTAGCGGTTATTAACTCGGATCAAGCCGAAGCGGAGGGTGATGATGCAGTCACTGGGCCTGTCTGTGTAATTGAGGCCGGGACTGGTACTGGCAAAACCCTCGCCTATCTTCTGGCCACCATCCCCCTAGCGCAAGCCCTCAAGCTCAAGGTTGTCATTGCGACAGCGACAGTGGCCTTACAGGAACAGGTCATGCTCAAAGATATTCCGGAGCTGCAGGAAGGCTCAGACTTCCAGTTTAGTGTTGCCCTGGCCAAAGGGCGTGGTCGCTACCTCTGTCTGTCGAAGTTGGATGGCTTGCTCGAGCCTAGCGACAGCCTCCAGGCGATGATGGATCTGTATGGTGATGATCCTGGCAGTTATGGTGAACCCGATTCCAGCCTTTATCAGGAAATGCTGGATGCGCTGACCGATGGCAGTTGGGAAGGCGACCGGGATGACTGGAAGAGTCCGCTGCTGGATCAAGACTGGCAACCTCTGACTGTGGACAATGCACAGTGCCTGGGTGCGCGCTGTAGCAACTTTCGTCAGTGTTATTTTTTCAAGGCCCGTGATTCGTTAGATAAAGCCGATGTTATCGTGAGCAATCACGACCTAGTGCTGTCTGATCTGGCGCTTGGAGGCGGTGCGATACTGCCGGAGCCCGAGCAGAGTATCTATATTTTTGATGAGGCGCATCACTTGCCGGTCAAGAGCAACAATCACTTTGCAGTCAATACGCGTATTAGAGCCTCCCGGAGTTGGCTGGATCGCAACGGTGATCTGCTGGGTCAACTGCTGAGTGGCAGCTTTATAGCGGCCAAGACCAGAGAACAATACACAGGTTTGCAGGAATCATTGCTGGGGCGTCTCGAAGACACTTGGCTGTTGCTCCAACCCTTGTTCCAGGAGCAAGGTGATTTTCATGACAATCGCAGTCGGTTTACGTTTCCTTTGGGCGTTATCCCGCCTGAGATTCAGGATGTCGCTGGAAACCTACAGGCTGACTTTTCGCGGCTAGCGGCACTGCTGAGCGGGATCGCAGATGAATTAAAAATTGAATTGGAGGAAGCATCGGACCTGGAGAGAAAACAGCAGGCCGAGCAATTTTTTCCACTGGTCGGCAGCGCCGTGCGTCGCGCGGAGGCCACTGCGGCGTTGTGGTACAGCTACACCCACGCCGACAACCCCGGCTCTCACCCCACCGCACGCTGGATTGTCTACATCGAAGACGACAGCCAGATCGAAATGTTGTTATCGGCGAGCCCGGTGCTAGCGGCCGAAAATCTGAAAGAGAAACTGTGGGAGCGCTGTGCGGGGGCGGTTCTGACCTCGGCGACGCTATCAGCCCTTGGCAGCTTCGAGTTACTTACTCTGCGGGCTGGCTTGCCCGAGGCAACCTTCTACTTAAGTATTCCCAGCCCTTTTGATTTTGGCAATGCGGCGACCCTGTCGATTCCGAAGCTGTCTTGCGAACCATCAGATACAGAGAAGCACACTGAAGTCATAGTGAACGCCTTGCCGCAGCTCCTGGAAGATCCTATCGCAGCGCTGATGCTGTTTTCCAGTCGAAGACAGATGCAGGACGTCATGCAGCGCTTACCGGTTGACTTAGCAGACCTGGTTTTATGCCAGGATGACTACCAGAAGGCACAGCTATTGAAATACCACCGTCAGCGGGTCGAACAGGAGAAGGGCAGCCTGATCTTTGGCCTGGCCAGTTTCGCTGAAGGCGTAGATCTGCCAGGCAAATATTGCACCCACGTTCTGATCGCAAAGATTCCGTTTGCGGTGCCGAATGATCCTATTGAAACTACCCTGGCAGACTGGGTTGAGCAGCAGGGGAAGAATCCTTTCATTACCCTGGCAGTTCCTGATGCAGCATTCAGGTTGGTGCAGGCAAGTGGGCGCCTGTTGCGAAGTGAGACTGACAGTGGCCGCATCACACTATTCGATGAACGTATAGTCACTAAGCGCTATGGCAAGCAGATACTTGCTTCGCTGCCTCCCTATCGTCAGGAGGTATTTGCCGAAAGCTTCACTGCCGATTAGAGACCTCGATTACCACGGGAGAAAGGGAATGCCTGGAGTATATTTCCGGTTATCTCTTCTCGCATGGAATCGGCATTAGCCTCGTTTTTGCTGCTGAATGTGATGGGGACGAAAACGGAACTGACCAGCAGCTCCTCTGCGCTTCGTCAAATACGAAAACCAAATTCACTAATATATTCGCCGTAAATCCTGCACCGGCGCCACTACGTTTATAAAGCATAGAAGAGCATTTTTCCGGCATCAGATCTTGACTGCAAAATTTCGAGTTTTTATGTTAAGCACGACTTAGCGTGACTTTTTGCTTTTTAGATGGATGAACCAATAGCTAGTGCCGTAGCCCAAGAGCCCACCGCCCAATATAGAAAGCAGAACGTTGCCGACATAAGGGCCAAATCCCAGCCCAGTCATAAGTCCGATGGTGACACAAAGTGCATAAGTACCCTGAACGGATTGTTTCTTCCGGCGTTTGGACATAAGAGGCCTCTTTTTATTATTGAATCATCTTGATCGTAATTCTATTTTTTTTAATTTAACTTTGATCTCAGTTAATCCTTCTTATCGAATAAATCACACTGCTTTGGGGATTGAACATGGTAGGGTCGATAGCCATACCGCCGATAAGGTCAGCTGTCACTAAACCCTCAACGACTCTACCAATGACGGTATGCCTTCCGTTTAGCCAATCGGCGTTACGTAAGGCGATAAAAAATTCGGGGCCATTGCGGTTTGGTCCATCATTTGCCAGCGCAACGGTTCCCCGTGATATGCCTCGGGTCTGGAAATCGCTCCGATAGTGATAGCCTTCATATTCATAGAGGCGCATCACTGTCAGGCCCCGAAGATTAGTCACGATATCGTCTTCGGCAGGATCTAATTCTGACACTGTCTCAACACCCAGTTCACGGTACAGTGGTTCCAGCACGCGCTGCGCAAATTCCTCTTGATTTCCGACGTTCAGCATGGGGTTGATGCTGCCGTCTTCATTCAGGACCGGCAGGCGGTCGAGTCCGAGCGCTATGGCGTTAATTTCGTCAGCAAGCATCGGCTTGGGTGCCCCCAGGGGATGGTAAGAAGGCGAGCCTCCTTGAATCACAAACTCCGGTAACACACGATGAAATCGCATGCCGTCGTAGTAGCGCGGTGTGAATGTGGCATTGGCGACCTCATCAAAAAACTCGACCTGCCCCTCAGCCAAGTCAATGAAACGGGCGACATTGTCAGGTGCTTCGTTAGCCAGAAGCTCTATATAAATTGCGCCCTGAGAAGTCGTCATGAGCATGAGCGGGTTCGTCTGATCTTCCATGGCTTGCCGCGCCGTAGTCAGATCCGCATAGCTTAGGCGAGGAGACAGTATCAATAGCAGTTCAAGCGCAAGCCAAAAACCGCAAGTACGAAAAGTAGGAGAGAATCGCCGCATGGTATTCACTGAAAAATCCCTAGCTCTCATGATCCAGCATCAGGGGGTGGTCAGCGGGTAGCACTTTGGTCATCCATAGTGCCAGCTTATGACGCATATTGGGTAAAGTCTCATCGTGTCTGGCGAGCGGTTGGATTATCTTGTCCTTTGCCAGCAGCAGGTAGATAGCGCGAGCTTTCATATTCTGATGATCGGTTGCTTCAAATTTGCCAGCGCCGCGCGCCTCAAAATATCGTCCCCCTACCTTCAAGGCTTCTTTAAACAAGGCTGCTTCATTTTTGATTTTTTTCACGAGTGAGTTCAGGTTCGCAATTCACTTTGACTGTAGGTTGAATGCTGACGGGATGGCAACAAGGCGGCGCGGGCGGATCATCGGGTCAGGCCTGACTTGCCTGCAACTGTGCCAGGTCTTGCGGGGTATCGATGTCCATCAGAATTGCCTGATCCTGCAGCTTGAGTGTAATCACTTTGTCAGGATGCTGTCGGATAAGTACCTTCCCGCCGGCATCGCCGCTGAGATTGCCTAGTGCTGAGAAGAATGCGCTGCCGAAAACTACCGGGTTGCCAGTTTTGCCATCGCATTCGGGGAGTAAGATTAAATCGGACGTGGCCTGTTCAGCCAGGGTGCGATAGGTATCGGTGGCGATAAAGGGCATGTCTGAAAGGCAAATCATGCAGGCGTCCCAGCATCCGATGAACTGCATCCCATAGGCAAGTGTGGCCCCCATGCCGCGTTCGGCCTCAGTAAAGACCTCTACTCGCCTTGCCTTCGCATCCAGTTCGGAAGAGAGTTCTGGTCTGGTAAGCACTACAATTTCAGGCACAGCGACCTGCAGCCTTGCATAGGTTTGGTCGAATACGCGGGCACCTGAGTCAAGTGTAGCCAGCTGCTTGACACCACCGAAGCGGCTACTGAATCCCGCAGCCAGAAGTAGGGCTCCT
>Ga0315330_10001014_pt1 | contig 18581 bp, 18 predicted proteins | sample M140m34915metaG_FD_203453 | JGI IMG/M metagenome (GOLD analysis project Ga0315330, IMG submission 203453) | Ammonia-oxidizing marine archaeal communities from Monterey Bay, California, United States - M1 40m 34915 | ecosystem: Environmental > Aquatic > Marine > Intertidal zone | place: USA...
TGGCCATTAATGGGAAACGCTTATTTCCCTAGTGATTTAATTTTTGAAAACACAAAAGATATTTTAGACTTTGATAATCATTCATTAGTTCAATTTTACCATCGTAATCTAGCTTATCTAATTATTTTCTATACTTTAATTCTTTCGTTATTTATTTTTAAAAAAAAAATATATGAATTATACAAACCTTTATTTGTAGTCATATTGCTTTTAAGTCTGCAGGTTATATTAGGGATTTATACCTTAATAAGTGGTCTCAATATTTATTTAGCTTCAGCACACCAAATAACTAGCGTCTTGTTAGTTTTTGGGGCATTAAATCTGTATTATTTAAGGGCAAAATAAATTGACTTTACAACACATTCTTTGTATTTATCGCCCATCATTATGACGCCATTTATTAAAAAGAAAGATATCAAAAAAGATTGGTATATAATTAATGCTCAAGACGCTGCAGTTGGTAGACTTGCAGCTTATATATCAAAAGTTTTAAGAGGAAAAAATAAACCAACTTACAATCCCCATATAGACAATGGAGATTTTGTTGTTGTAACAAATATTGATAAAATAAAATTTTCTGGCAAGAAATTTACTAATAAAAAATATTATAAACATACTGGTCATCCAGGTGGTATAAAAGAAACAACGCCATCTTTTTTAAAAGAAAAAAATAAAACCGATCAAATTTTAAAGTTAGCTGTTAAAAGAATGTTGCCAGGAGGACCTTTAGCTAAACAACAACTTACTAAATTAAAGATTTATACTGGTGATACGCATCCGCACGAAATTCAAAAACCAAAAATGATTAACTTTAAAAGTTTACACAAAAAAAATACTGTTAAATAATGCAACAGACAACCGATATAAATACGAAAACAAAAAAAATAAAATTAGATTTTAAAGACAGTAAATACGCTACTGGTAGAAGAAAAAGATCAATAGCCAAAGTTTGGGTTAAAAAGGGCTCTGGCAATATTCATGTTAATGGATTAAAAATGAATGAATACTTCAAAAGGCCTGTTCATCAAATCATTGTGACAAGACCACTCGAAATTTCAGAAGTTGCAACCAACTACGATGTAAAATGTTCTGTTAAAGGCGGAGGCCTGTCAGGTCAAGCTGGGGCAATCATACTTGGTATTTCTAAAGCTTTAATTTCTCATGATGAAAATCTAAAAAAAAATCTTAAAAAAGATAGACTCACCACAAGAGACTCAAGAGTTGTAGAGCGTAAAAAATACGGTCACAGGAAAGCTAGAAGAAGCTTCCAATTCTCTAAGAGATAATTATTTAAATTTAACTATTATTAAAGACGGTGATATAAGAAATTATGTCTATTAAAGATAAAATTAATATAGCTGTAGTAGGTGCAACTGGTTATACAGGGCTGGATCTAGTTTTTATCTTATCTAAGCATCCTAGGGTAAATATAAAACATTTATGCGCTTCAAAAAATCTTGGTAAAAATATTAATTATTTTGACCAAAGAATTAGAAAAAAATTACCTAAAATAAGCTCTATAAAAAAAATTAATTGGGATAATTTAGATTTAGTTTTTTTGTCATTACCTAATGGCGAGGCTCAAAATATAATAAATAAATATTTTTATAAAAATAGAAACTTAAAATTTATCGATTTATCTGCAGATTTTAGAATAACAAATTTTAAAGTATACGAAAGAAATTACAAAACTAAGCACAAGGCAAAAAAATATATAAAAGAAGCTTTATATTCAATTCCAGAATTAAACAGTAACAATATTGATAGATTCAGAATAATTTCTAATCCGGGGTGCTATCCTACTTCTGTACAAATTCCTTTAGTACCATTAATTAGAAAAAACCTGATTAAAAATCAAGATATAATTATAGACTCGAAATCTGGCTATTCAGGAGCTGGTAAGAATCTAGAAAAAAAATTTACACATAAAAATCTTTACTCATCAATTTTTGCTTACAATCCAAAACATCATAGACATGTATGTGAAATAGACCAACAATTATTCAAATTAACAAAAAAAAAAATTAATTTTTCTTTCAATCCGCATCTACTTCCAACTTTTAGAGGTATTTTAACATCCATTTACGTTAATACAAAAAAAGGGAGTACAGGAAATACTTTAAGATCTGCTCTAGTAAGGTTTTATAAAAAATCTAAATTCATTAAAGTTTTAAAAATCAATTCTCCGCTTGGATCGGGAAATGTATTGAATACAAATTATTGCGAAATATCAGTATGCGAGACTAGAACTAAGGGTAAGTTTATAATTTTTTGTGCAATTGACAATCTTGTTAAAGGAGCATCCGGTCAAGCTATACAAAATATGAATCTTTTATATAATTTTCCTGAAATTTTAGGTTTAAGATGAAGTTTTTTTTCTCAATATTACTAGTATTATTTCTTTCTAATTGTAGTAAACCAAAAACAGTTTTAATTTGTGGGGATCATATTTGTATTAATAAATCAGAGGCAAAACAATATTTTGAGGATAACTTATCAATTGAAGTTAAAATAATAGACAAAAAAAACAAAAAACAGATTGATTTAGTCGAACTAAATTTAAAAGAAAATACTAAAGAAAAAAGGAACATAAATATTTTACCAAGAAACAATACAAAAAGAGAGTTAAAAACTCTTTCAAAAAAAGAAATTACAGAAATTAAAAAAAATATTAAAAGTAAAAGAAAAGATAATCAATTTTCAAAAAAAATCATAAAAAAAGAGAAGCAAGAAAAAAAATCAAAAGAAAAAAAACTTAAAAAGAAAAAAAAATCTGAAAATATCAACCTAGAAGCTAATAATGTGAATAAAAAAAGAAAAGATATTGTCGATGTTTGTACAATATTGGACAAATGTAGTATTGATGAGATATCAAAATTTTTAATAGAACAAGGAATTAAAAAAGATTTTCCAGATATAACAACTAGATAGAATTATGAGAAAGTTAAATATTGCAATTATTGGGTTAGGAAATATTGGCTGTTATTTATTTAAATATTTAAATGATAATAAAAAAATATTAACAGAGAAAACCAATTGCATCCCGGTCGTTAAATATGTTTCTGCAAAAAAAAGGAATAAAAAAAGAAGTATTAAATATAAAAAAAGTCAATGGTTGGATAATTATCTTGACGCTACCAATCTTCCAGATGTTGATTTAATTATTGAACTTATAGGCGGGGCTGAAGGAGCTGCTAAAAAACTAGTTTTTAATGCTCTTAAAAATGGAAAACATGTAGTAACAGCTAATAAAGCTCTAATAGCTAAATATGGAGATCAATTATCAAGAGTCGCAGAAACAAATAAAGTTAATCTTGAATTTGAAGCATCTGTTTGTGGCGGAGTACCTATAATTAGATCTTTAAAAGAAGGGTTAATTGCAAATAAGATTTCAAAAATTTATGGAATTTTAAATGGTACATCTAATTATATTTTATCATCCATGGATAAATTAGATAAAAATTTTGAAGCAGTTTTGGATAATGCAAAAAAATTGGGTTATGCTGAATCTGATCCGAGAGCTGATATAAATGGTGATGATGTATCTTCAAAATTAAAAATATTGTCTTCTCTTTGCTTTAACTCTTTTTTAAATAACAATATTTACGTTGAGGGCATAAAAAATATCGACAAAACTGATATAGATAACGCCAATAAACTTGGATATAAAATTAAATTATTAGGTTTTGCCGAGCTTTTGAATAATAAAATATATCAAAGGGTACATCCCACATTAATTAAAAAAGACACTTATGTTGCTAGTATAGATGGAGTTCTAAACGCAGTAATTGTTGAAGGTAGACCCGTTGGTCAAAGCACTATTCAAGGTGAAGGTGCTGGACCAGAAGCCACGACTTCAGCTCTTATATCTGATATATCTTCAATTTTAAGAGGCAACATAAAATTTCCTTTTTCAATATCTAATAGAAAAAGAAAAAAACTTAAGTTTGAAAAAATTAACGAGAGATTTTTTTCTGCTTATTTACGTTTTGAAGTGATTGATAAGCCGGGTGTATTATCTAATATAACAAACACATTTTCAAAATATAAAGTATCAATTAAAAGATTGGTTCAAAACCCTGAAAAAAATAAAAAATTATCATCTATAGTTATAATTTCTCATGATGCAAAAGATCGTCACTTAAATAAAATAATTAAAGAAATTTCCAAAAAAAATTATATCAAACAAAAACCAAAACTAATTAGGATAGATCATAACTAGATGTCTATTGACAGAAAATTTTTAAACCTATTTACAAAAGTTACAGAAAAAGCTGCTATTGGTGCATCTAAGTTTATTGGTAAGAAAGACAAAATAGCTGCTGATAAAGGTGCTGTTGATCCAATGAGAAGAGAACTTAATAAGATTAACATGGAGGGAACTGTAGTAATAGGTGAGGGCGAAATGGATGAAGCTCCAATGTTATACATTGGAGAAAAGCTTGGCACACTTAATGGTCCAAAATTTGATATTGCTGTAGATCCTTTAGAAGGTACAAAATTCACAGCAAATGGTGAACCTAATGCTTTTTCTGTTTTAGCAATTTCTGAACAAGGAGGTTTGTTATCAGCACCAGACACATATATGGAAAAAATAGTAATAGGATCCAATTTACCAAAAAATTTAATGGATATAGACTATGGAGTAGAAAAAAATCTAAAATTACTTGCTGATGCAAAGAACAAAAAGTTATCTGAATTGAATGCTTGTGTTTTAAAAAGACCAAGACACGAAAAAATTGTAAAAGAATTAACAAAATTGAGTGTAAAAATAAATTATATAACAGATGGAGATATTGCGGGTGCACTAAGTGTAATTGGAGATAATCCAAAAAATGATATTTATTATAGTACTGGGGGTGCGCCTGAAGGAGTCGTTGTGGCAGCAGCACTCTCTTGTTATGGAGGTCAAATTCAAGGTCGATTAATATTAGATGATGAAGAAAAAGTAAGAGCCAAAAAACTTGGTATTAAAGATTTTAGTAAAAAATATAACATTGAAGATATGGTAAAGGGAGATGTTATTTTTTGTGCAACAGGTGTTACTACTGGAGATTTAGCTAAAGGAGTAAAGGATTTAGGTAATGAATTCGAGGTGAATACTTTTATGCTTCACAAAAGTCAAAAAATTATAAAATCGGTAGTAAATATTTACAATAAATGAATTCCCTTTCAGTAAGCGGTAAAAGTTGGGTATTAAAAAAATACGATCAAGATAACATTAATTTTTTTATAGATAATTTTTCATTAGATGAAATTACATCCAAATTGCTCTCAATAAGACAAATTAAAAAAGATGAAGTAAGTTCATTTTTAAATCCATCAATTAAAAATTTTTTACCAAATCCATACAATATGACTGATATGGAAAAATCTACATTAAGAATTACAAAAGCTATAAATCAAAAAGAGAAGTTGGGAATTTTTGGTGATTATGATGTAGACGGTGCTACTTCCACAGCACTATTAGGGAATTATTTTTCAGAATTAAATTTAGTTTATGAAACTTACATACCTGATCGAAAAAAAGAGGGATACGGCCCAACTATCAAAAGTTTTAAAGAATTAATAAATAAGAAAGTAAAAGTAATTTTTACTGTAGATTGTGGAACTCTTTCATTTGAAGCAATAAATTTTGCAAAAGAAAATAACGTTGACGTTATTGTTTTGGATCATCATCAATCTGAAGTTAGATTACCTAATGCATTTTCAATAGTTAATCCAAATCGTTTAGATGATAATTCTAATTTACAATATTTATGTGCAGCGGGTGTTTCTTTTATGTTCTTGGTATCTCTTAATAGAGAGTTAAGAAATAAAAATTGGTTTAAAGAAAATAATCTAAAAGAACCAAATTTAATCGAATATCTTGATTTAGTTTCATTAGGAACGGTATGTGATGTAGTTCCTCTAATTGGCTTGAATAGAGCGATCGTAAAACAAGGTTTAAAAGTTTTAAAATCAAAAAAAAATTTAGGATTAAAAACTTTATTAGACATTTGCAAAATTGATGCCAGTCCATCGATCTACCACCTAGGATACTTACTTGGACCAAGAATAAATGCTGGTGGAAGAGTAGGTAAATGCTCTCATGGAGCAAATTTGTTATTAAATAAAGATCCTAAATATTCTTTCAAACTTGCATCAGAATTAGATCAATTCAATAAAGAAAGGCAAATGCTTGAAAAAGATCTTTTAAAAAAAATACTAAATGAAACCAAAAACTCATCTAATGATCCTGTTTTAATCCTTAGTGGGAATAATTGGCATGAAGGAATTATTGGTATAGTTGCAGCTAGATTAAAAGATAAATTTAATAAACCAGTAATATTAATTTCTTTAGATGGTAATGTTGGAAAAGCATCAGCAAGGTCTATAATAGGTTTTGATATAGGTTCAGTGATCATTGCAGCTACACAAGCAAAAATTTTGTTAAAAGGTGGCGGACATAAAATGGCAGGAGGTTTTTCAATTCAAATTAAAAACATTAATACCTTTAAAGATTTTGTTTTCAAAAAATTTAGGGGTGTAAATGAAGATTTAAAGACTGAAAAACCATTATTATTAGACAGCATAATTGCTCCATCAGCGGTTAATTTGGAATTTTATAATAAAGTTGAGTTGCTGTCTCCTTTTGGCTCTGGCAATCCAGAACCAAAATTTATTATTGAAGATGTAAAAACTATTAATGGAAAAATTGTAGGTGAAAAACATATCAAATCAGTTTTAATCGGTAAGGATGGCTCAACTATAAAATCTATAGCTTTTAATGCGACAGATAACGATTTAGGAGGCTATCTCTTAAAAAATAATAATAAATCATTTAATATTGCAGGCAAATTATCCCTAAATGAATGGAGGGGGCAATCAAATGTAGAGTTTATTATCGATGATATTTCTGTTAATAAGACTTTCAAAAATACGGTCCCATCGTCTATCGGTTAGGACAGTTGGTTTTCATCCAACAAAGAGGGGTTCGATTCCCCTTGGGACCGCCATAAAGAGTGAAGAAAAAATTCAGTATGTATAAAATTGGAATAATAGATCAAATAAATCCAAAAGGCATAGAAGTTTTAAAGAATAATAAAAATTTTAAATACGAACTAATTACAGATTTATCGAGAGATAACTTATTAAAAAAACTACCTGAATTTGACGGGATAACATTAAGAAGAGGTAAAATAGACTCTTCAGTATTAATGAACTGTAAAAAATTAAAAGTTATTTCTAGACATGGTGTGGGGTATGATAATGTTGATACAGATTACATTAAAAGAAACAACATAAAACTACTGGTAACAGACTCTTCTACCTCAACATCTCCTGCAGAACATATAATGTTTATGATAATTTCCATTTATAAAGGAATAAATATGTTTGACACAATGGTTAGAAGTGGAAATTTTGCTAAGGCTATTCATCTTGATATCAAGGAAAATTTTGAATTAAATTCTAAGAATATTCTTATAATTGGATTTGGAAGAATTGGTAGAAAATTGATAAAGAAATGTCTAGGCTTTGATTTAAATGTAAGTGTATATGATCCTTTCGTTGATGAGAAAACTATTAATTCCTTTGGAGGAAAAAAAGTTTCAGATTTAAATAGTTCATTGAAAGAAGCTGACATTGTATCTTTAAGCTTACCGAAAAATGAAAAAACAATTAATTTAATTAGTCTTAATGAAATGAAAATAATGAAAAAAAGCTCAATTTTAATTAATGTTTCAAGAGGTGGAATTGTTAATGAAAAAGATTTAGACTTTGCATTAAATAACAAATTAATCTTTTTTGCGGGTATTGATGTATTTGATAAAGAGCCACCAGATAAATCTAATCCTTTACTATTAAACAAAAGAGTGCTTCTTAGTCCTCATGCAGCAACTTTTACAAAAGAATGCCTTGAAAACATGAGTGTTGAGACTGTTACCAATATTATTGATTTTTTTGAAAAAAGAATTGATAAGTCAAAGATTGTTAAATTATAATAGAAAATTTATGTACGACAAATTTGGACAATTTATAAATGGTAAGTGGCAAAAATCCTCAGGTGGAGAAACTTACGATGTTATAAATCCCGCCACTGAAGAATTAATCGGTAAAGCATCTAAAGCTAATAAAAAAGATATAGACTTATGTCTTAAATCTGCTGAAGAAGGTTTTAAAATTTGGAAAAATACATCACCCTGGGAAAGATCTAAAATCATTAGGAAGATTTCTGATTTAATTAGAGAAAGAAAAGATGTTTTGTCTAAATGGCTTACTTTAGAAGTTGGAAAACCACTTGCGGAAAGTTTAGGTGAAACTAATGGCTCAGCAGATATTTTTGAGTGGAGTGCGGAAGAAGCTAAAAGGATTTATGGTGAAACTCTGCAAGGAAGATCTCCAAACACAAAAATACATGTATATTATCAGCCTGTGGGGGTGGTAGCTGCACTAGTGCCTTGGAATTTTCCTATAACCCTTGCCTCAAGAAAAATCTCAACAGCTTTGTCTGCAGGTTGCTCTGTGATTGTGAAGCCTGATGTAATTACTCCAGGGGCAGTAATGGAATTAGTTGATATTTGTAATGAAGCAGGCGTTCCTCCTGGTGTAGTAAATCTTCTTTCAGGAGATCCAGCTTACATTTCTGATCAATTATTATCATCAAATATAATTAAGAAAGTTTCTATTACAGGTTCTACTCGTGTAGGTAAACTTATACTCAAAAAAGCTGCTGAAAAAATACAGAGAGTTACAATGGAATTGAGTGGGCATTCTCCTTTTATAGTTTTTGATGACGTAGATTTAAATAAAGTAACAGATATAGCTATTTTTGCTAAATTTAGAAATAATGGACAAGTTTGTATCTCTCCAAGTCGTTTTTATATTCATGAAAGTAAAAAAAAAGATTTTACAAATTTAATGGTAAAAAAGACAAAAGAATTAAAAATAGGAAATGGAATGGAAAAGAGTACTATTTTAGGACCACTTACTACAAAAAAGAGACTAGAGGAAATAGAAGCATTAGTTGAAACGACTAAAAAAGAAGGAGCAAAAATTCTCTGTGGTGGAAAAAAACCTGCTGATTTTAATAAAGGATATTTTTTCGAGCCTACCGTATTTGACAATATAAAAGATAACTACACTATTATGAACCAAGAACCATTTGGACCTCTAGTACCAATTCTATCTTTTAAAGATTTTGATGAGGTTATCGATAGAGCTAATAATAATGATCTAGGCCTAGCAAGCTACATATATACAAATAATTTAGAAAAAGCTCACAGAGCTTCTGAAATGATGGAAACAGGCACTGTAGCTGTAAATACAGGTGTTGTAGCTTTACCAGAGGCACCGTTTGGAGGAATTAAACAAACTGGTTACGGTAGAGAGGGCGGGTCAATGGCTATAAAAGATTATCTAAATATTAAATATACCCATTTAGGAATTTCTAACTAAATTTATGTTTTCTAAATGAGCTTTTATGTATATTTGCTCAAATCAATTGAAAAAAAACCAGTTACTTACGTAGGCTATACTAATAATTTATCAAATAGAATCAAATTACATAATTCAGGAAAAGGTGCAAAATTTACCAGAGGAAGGAAATGGACGCTAATTTATAAAGAAAAATTTAAATCGAAAAGAGAGGCAATTTCTAGAGAATATTATATAAAGAGCAATAGATCAGTTAGAAATAAACTTAAAAAAAAATATTTGTGAAAATAGGAATTTTACTACCTTATAAAGAAAATTTTTCACCAGAATATCCTGGGGCTGTTTCATTATTTGTTAATGAAACTAGCAAAAAAAGTAAATATAAAAAAAATATTGTTGTTTTTGGTAACACAAATTTTAAAAAAAAATTTAATTTAAAATATGTAAATATTAATTTGAGTAAAAATTTATTATCCAGCCAAACAAAAAATTACGTTAATAAATTTGTTGATTTTCAAAAAAAATATAATTTTTCAATTATAGAAATACATAATAGACCAATTTATGTAAAATATTTGTTCGGCCGAATTCCAAACAATGTTTATTCTTTGTATTTTCACAACGATCCTCTTTCAATGGAAGGATCAAAAACAATTAACGAACGAAAAAATCTTTTAAAAATTTGTTATAAAATTATTTTTAATAGCAATTGGTCTAAAAAAAGATTTTTAGAAGGTCTTGAGAATAAGTTTGTGAATAGCAATAAGTTAGTCGTTTTTTTTCAATCCGCTCAAAAAAATAATTTAAATATAATAAAAAGTAAAAAAAATTGGATAACTTTTGTAGGTAAATTAAATAATGCAAAAGGTTATGACGTTTTTGCAAAGACTATTAAAATTGTTTTAAACAAATACCCTGATTGGAGAGCAAAAATAATTGGAGACGAAAAAAGAGAAAAAATTAATATAAATCATCAAAATGTTGATTTATTAGGTTTCTTAAATCACGAAAAGGTTCTTAAAATATTTAAACAAACAAGTATAGCCGTGGCTTGTTCCCGTTGGGAAGAGCCTTTCGGTAGAACAAGCTTGGAAGCTTCTGCGAATGGGTGTGCTGTAATTATTACTAATAAAGGTGGTTTACCTGAAACAGTTACGAACGCAAGAATACTAAAAAAATTATCTGTTAATGAACTCTATAAAGAAATATCGAACTTAATTAAAAAAAAGGATTTAAGAAAGAAATTACAATCTTTATCAATAAAAAACTTTTACTTAACTCATAATTTTGTAACTAATATGATTGATAAATATAGAGATGAAAAATTACAGATTAATAAATTATTTTTTACCAAAAAAATCAAAAAATCACTTCGCATACTTCATATAACAAATTTTAATGAACGATTAGATGGCAGATTATTTTTCAATACTGGAAGAAGAATAAATAATGGTTTTATCAGACAAGGTCATAGTGTTCTTGGATTCAGTGACAGAGATATTCAAAAATATTACAAATCTATCAATGATTTTAAAGGAGCTAAAACACTAAACGATAAGTTAAAAAAAACATGTTATAACTATAAACCTGACTTAATTGTTTTAGGTCATGCTGATCTAATTTCAAAAGATCAAATATCTGAACTAAGAGAGGACTATCCAAATACAAGATTTTCACAATGGTTTTTGGACCCATTAAATAAAAAAGGTCCAGACTTTGAAAGGAATAAAGAAAGAATTTTAGATAAGATTGAGGTCGTTGACTCAACATTTCTAACTACTAGCCCTGACGTATTAAGTTTTTTAAAAGATAGGAATAGCTATTTTATTCCTAACCCGAGTGATAAATCTTTTGAAACATTAAATAATTTTAATAAATCATGCAATGTAGATTTATTTTTTGCATTAAGTCATGGAGTACATAGAGGTGTGCTTAAATCTGGTAAAACCGATGATAGAATCCAATTTCTTGATAAGCTTAGATCGATAACTCCAAATATTAAATTTGATATATATGGCATTGATAAAGTTCAACCTATCTGGGCTGACCATTACTTTAAGACAATAAGTAATGCAAAAATGGGTTTAAATTTAAGCAGAGGAGAAGCGATAAAGTATTATAGCAGCGATAGAATAACTCAAATTGTAGGAAATGGGCTGGTTTGTTTGATAGATCAAAAGACTGATTATCAGAATTTTTTTGATAAAAATGAGATGGTTTTTTATAAATCAGTCAATGATTTATCGGAAAAAGTAATAAAGATATCATCCGATGATAATTTAAGGAAAAAAATTGCAAGAAATGGTAAAAGTAAATATATGAAATATTTTAATTCAGATCTTGTTTCAGAGTATATAATTAATAAATCTTTAGAAATAAAAACAAACAAAAAATATTTATGGGAAAGAAAATAAAAAAAGTTGCATTAATTTTCGGTATTACAGGTCAAGATGGATCTTATTTAGCTGAATTATTACTAAAAAAAAATTATATCATTCATGGCGTAAAAAGAAGATCATCAAGTGCAAATACAGATAGAATTGATCATTTGTTCGATAGTGTAAATTTTTCTAACAAAAATTTTTTCATTCATTATGGAGATATTTCTGATGGAACCAGCACATTGAATATTATTAACAAAATCAAACCAGATGAAATATATAATTTAGCTGCACAAAGTCATGTAAGAGTTTCATTTGATGTACCTGAATATACTGCTGATATTACTGCGTTAGGAGCTTTAAGAATTCTAGAGTCGATTAAAATACTTAATTTAAAAAAAACTAAATATTATCAAGCATCTAGCTCAGAAATGTATGGACTCGTTGGTAAAAAGAAATCACTAAATGAACAAACACCTTTTCACCCCAGATCCGTATACGGGGTGTCAAAAGTTTTTGCTTATCATGCGGCGGTACATTACAGAGAAGCTTACGGAATTTTTGCTTCAAATGGAATTTTATTCAATCATGAGTCGCCGCGAAGAGGGCCAACTTTTGTAACAAAAAAAATTGTTCAAGGCTTAGTAAGAATTAAAAAGGGTCTTCAAAAAAAACTTACACTTGGCAATTTATATGCAATTCGAGACTGGGGACATGCAAAAGATTATGCTGTATCTATGTGGAAAATTTTACAATATAAGAAACCAGATGATTGGGTCATTGCTACGAATAAAGAAAACACTGTTAAAAATTTTGTAAATTTAACTGCTAAAAAACTTTCTCTCAAACTTAAATGGATTGGAAAAGGGCTAAATGAAAAAGCAATAGATATGGATACAAAAAAAATTATAATAGATTTAGATAAGAAATTTTTACGACCAACAGAAGTAGATTACTTAAAGGGTGATTTTACTAAAGCTAGAAAAAAATTAAAATGGAAACCTGTCATTACAACAAATGAATTAATTGAAGATATGATAGAGGAAGAAATTTTAAAATAAGTTTCGATGAAAAATTTTTTTTATCCGTTAATTGAAAATCCATATCGAAATAAAGACATTCTAGAGGCCATAAAAGTTTTAAAGTCTAAAAAATTGACTATTGGACCAAAAACTGACCAATTTCAAAAGTATTTTACAAAAAAATTGAGATCCAAATTTTCACTAATGGTTAATTCTGGATCATCTGCTAATTTACTTGCACTTCAATGTTTAATTAATCCATATAGAAAGAAAAGACTAAAACCTGGAGATGAAGTAATTATTCCCTCTTTATGCTGGTCAACATCATTATGGCCCATTATTCAATCTGGCCTCAAACCGAAATTTGTTGATATTGATTTGGGAACTTTAAATATAAACTTGAATGATCTTAAAAAAAAGATTTCAAAAAAAACTAAAGCAATCTTAATTGTTCATGTGCTTGGTAATTGTACAGACATGACTAAATTAATGCATATAATTAAAAAAAATAAATTAATATTGATAGAGGATACATGTGAGTCTCTAGGTACAAAATTTAAAAATAAATATTTAGGCACATTTGGAGATTTTTCATCATTTTCTTTTTATTCATCTCATCAAATTTCCTCGGGAGAGGGCGGTATGATTTGCTGCAAAAACAAAGAAGATCACGAAATTATTAAATCGCTAAGAGCTCATGGCTGGTCAAGAGGATTAAAAAATGAGAAAAAAATAGCCTCTTCTAACAAGCATTTAGATAGTAGATTTATTTTTTATAATTCTGGTTTCAACTTAAGATCAACGGATATTTCAGCAAGTATTGGGCTTAATCAATTTAGGGATTTAGACAAATTTATTAAGCTTAGATCAGCAAATAGAATTAAGATTCTAAGATCCTTAAAAAAAAATAAAAAAATTGAAAAAAACATAAGATTTATAGAGGCAAATGATCATGTTAAAGCATCATGGTTTGGAATACCAATTCTACTTTCAAAAAAAATAAACAGAGTCAAGTTTTTAAAAAAAATAGAAAATATTGGTGTAGAAACTAGACCTATAATAAGCGGAAATTTCTTAAAACAACCCTCTATTAAAAAATATAAACTTTTACAAAATTCTAAATTTATAAATTCCGATATAGTTAATAAACATGGTTTTTTTATTGGACTGCCGACAAGTCCTATATCAGATAAAAAAATAAAAAAACTTGTAGGTGCATTTGAAAAAAGTCTCTAAAAAAATAATTTTGATCACGGGTGGAAAGGGTGTATTAGGTTCCTATTTTTATAATAAATATAAAACGAAATATAAAATCATATCTTTTCCTTATAGATTAGAACAAATTAAAAAATTACAGAAATGGCTTAAAAAAAAAAGTTTTCAATATTTTGTTCATTTCGCAGCAATCACATCTAAACAAAAAAAGAATTACAATAAAATTAATTTAATAAATAAGAAACTACCAATACAAATTATTAGGTTATTACAAAAGAATTTCAAAAAAGATTTTAAATACTTTTTATTTATTTCAACTAGTCATGTTTATGGCTTCCATAAAAAAAAAGTATCCGAGTATGATAGAAGGAAACCATTTAGCAAATATGGGAGAACTAAAAAAGCAGTAGAAGATTTTATCTTAAATCGAAAAAATAAATTTTATTTTAAAATAGGAATTGCAAGAATTTTTAACTTTACATCTAATAAACAAAATAAAGGACATTTTATCCCAGATGTTTACACTAAAATTAAGAACAAGGAAAATCTAATTAATTTGAATAAAAATAGAGATTTTATTCATATTGATGATGTTGCTCGATCTTTGGAATTAATGATAAAAAAAAGAAAAGATAGAGCTTTAAATATTTGTAGCGGAAATAAAATAAATTTAGTTTCTTTGACCAGAAAATTAAATTCTATGTCATTAAATAATAAATTAATTTTTATGAATTCAAGAAAAAAAATTTATCAAGATATTTATGGAAACAATAGTTTGTTAAAGAAACTCGGCATGAAGAAATTTAAAAATCTAAATATTATTCTAAATTCTTTTTTATATGGAAAAAAAACAAATAATAATAATAGATAATTCTGGTCTGTCGTTTACAGGCGATGATATAAATGGTCCTCTGCTTAGAGGAACAGAAACCTCATTAATATTACTTTCAGAAGAGTTTGCAAAAAAAAATCTTGATGTTTTTTTTGTTACGAAAACTAATCAAGAAAAAAAAATAAATGGTGTTCATTATATTAATGATAATAATATTAACAAAGAGAAAACTTTTGATTTAGCAATAGCTGTTTCTAATGCAAATTTATTTAATAATATTAAATCTTTAAAAAAAGCTGTTTTTTCAGTAAGTAACCAAAGTTTGGAAAAATTTATAAGAAAGAGACAATTCATTTCCACTTACACTCATAAACCAGTCATTGTGACCTTATGCGATTATCAGTTTAAAAAAAGAAGTTTTCTTACTTCGCCTTTTGGTAAATTAACTATTCCAATAACAGTAGATAGACAATTTATTGATGAAGAAGTTGATGTTAGTTTTGTTCCACCTAAAAAAGCTATTTACAACATCAGATCAAATAGAAACTTAGATACTCTTTTAGACATATGGACCGGTTTAATTTACCCTAAAGATAAAAATCTTAAGTTTCATATTACGCCAAACTTAGTTGAGTATTCAGATAAATTAAAAAACCACAATATTTTTCTTAGAACCATAGGCAGTAGGAGAGAGATGATTGATGAATTAAAACATTCAAGGGTTCTTTTATACTTAGGTCACAAATCTGATATCTTTACTCTTACAGCTGAAGAAGCAATCAAATTATGTGTGCCCGTGATAACTTATGGTATTGGTTCATTAAGTGAGAGAGTGAGTCATGGAAACAATGGCTTTATTGCAAAAAATTCTTCTGAATTTGCTTCATATACTTTAGATCTAATGAATAATGACTCTATCCTGCAAGAATTAAAAGCAAAGATGTTTAAAAAAAGATTAGAATTAACTTGGTCTGTTATTGCTGATACTTGGATTAAAAATTTCTTAAGATGAAAAATATTATAATTTTTAAAAATGATAGACTAGGTGATTTATTTCATTCATTAAATGGCATTAATAATATTTTAAATGAGCATAAAAATGATAATATTGAAATTTATCTTTCCGATTATTCAAAAAATTTTTCTTTTTTATTCAATAAAAGCAATATCAAGATTAATTATTTGAGCTATCGACTCTCATTATTTGAAAAATTAAAAATATTTAATTTATTTTTAAAAACTTCAATTGATAAAGTTTTTATTTTGAGTCCTAAGAATTATTTTTTTTATTTACCTTTTTTTTTTAAAAAAACAAGATTTTATGGTGTTACAGTAAAAGAAAAAAATAAAGATAGGCCAATCCAATATTTTAGTAAATTTCTTTTTAAATTTAGAACAAATAATAGAAAAGTTAAAAAAAAAGCTGACTCAATAAAAAACATTATAGAAGATTTATGTTCAAATAATTTATCAACAAATGTTCAGATGATTAATATTAAACCTGCAAGTAATTTTAATTTTGAAAACTTTTCACAAAGAAAATATTGTCATTTTCACTTTAAAAAATTTCTTTATGAAAAGAAAAAATGGTCTTTTTCTAATTTAAGTGCATTTTTAAACATTTTGGTCAAAAATAAATATAAAGTTTTTTTAACTAGTGATATTGAAAAGAATGAATTTAATCAAATTTTTAAGGAAAAATTTAAAACAATTAACTTTGAAAATAATAATACAAACAAATTATCTTCTAATTTAGTTGATGATATTGTTTATCTAGAAAATATAGAAAGCTTAGATTTGTTTAATTTAATTAAAAATGCATCATTAGTAGTTTCTCCACATGGAACTATGACAGTAATGGCCTCATATTTAAAAGTACCTGTATTAGATATTTTTGATAATACCATAAATAAAATAGCTTTTTATGAATATAAACCAGACAATGATAACTATAAATTTATGATACTAAAATCTTTTTCAGAAAGACAGTTAGTAAAAATTGAAAGGTTGCTTTATAATGATTAGAAAAATTGTAATACTATTATTTTCTCTTAAACCTTTTAGAAGAATAATTCCTTCTTTAATAAGAAAACTATCTTTTGCTTCAGCTGGAAATATTATCTTTTTAAATGATTTTAAGATTAATCTTTTTCTAACATCTTCAATTGATCGAGAAATATATCTTAAAAATGAATATGAAAAAGATCAATTGGATTTTGTTAAAAAAGAATTGCTAAGCCAAAAATATGATTATTTCTTCGATATTGGTGCTTATATAGGCTATTATTCTTTATCTTTATGTAAATTAGTCAATAATACAGCTGCTTTTGAGCCAAATCAGCAAAACTTTCAAAGATTAAGTAAAAATGTCGAGATAAATAACTTTAATATCAGTTGTCATAATCTAGGCTGCTCAGACAGCAAAAATAAGCTTAAACTTTGGTATACAGATAAAAACAAAAGGGGAGGCTCATCTATCCTTCAAGACTCTGACAAGGAAATTAATAAATACGATAAAAGTAAATTGCTTTTTGAAGAAATAGAAACAGATAAATTAGATAACTTGTATCCTTTAAAAAATAAGAAGATTTTTTTTAAAATTGATGTAGAAAGACACGAATTAAACGTTCTTAAAGGCGCATCAGATATTCTCTCTAATAACAAATGCTATTTACAAATAGAAATATTTCCACATCTCCAAGATGAAATTTTATCTTTTTTAAATAAAAATCAATTTAAATTATTAAATAGAATAAATAACGATTTTTATCTTAAAAATTTCTAAATATTTTTTTTCATATAATTATACAAATTTAAAAATATATCAGGATTTGTTATATTTCCCTTAAAAGAATTTGCTTTATGAGAAACGAATTTTATATTTTCTTTTACATACCCTTTATCGTTATCAAATCTATCAATTGAAGGGTTTAAATCTTTATTCTTAATTCCAAATACATATTTTTCTTTTAATATTGGACATATTTTATCATCTATCTCCCATAATTTTTTTACGAATTCTTTTGTTAAATCAAAATTTAATCCTTTATTTTTTGCTCTTCTTCTGGCTAAAAGAAATAATCTATAAGAAGGATCATTCTCATGTTTATTTTTAATAATCTGGTAATCACATTTTTTACAATGATATTTTCTTGAGTCTCCATTAATATCCAATCTTCCGCTGTTCCTAATTCTTCCATTAACCTCCTTTTCATATCTTCTACCATAATTACTGTAATGAAGACTTTGAGAGCAAACAGAACATTTTAAAAATTCATTTTTAGGTATTTTTTTTCTTATCATAATTCTTTTTTCATTTTTTTGAACAATAGTGATTATAAGTTATTTTAATTAGGTCGCGTCTCTTTAAAAATTTTTTTTGACAGCATATACATAACACTTCTTCTTTTAATCTATTCATAATTTAACTTTATTTAATGCATTATTTTTAAATATATTTGCTTCTTTTATATAACGCCTTACCATTTGTGTAGTTTTATGACCTGTCATTGCCATAATACTTCTTTCGTCTGCTCCAGACTCTGCAGCTACTGTTGCAAAACCTGATCTTAGACTGTGACCTGAAAAATTTTTATTTTCTATTCCTGCTAATTTTAAACAATCTTTAATTATTAGCACCACTGATTGATCTGTTAATCTGTTGCTAGTTAGTATTGAACCTTTTGCAAATCTTCTAAAAATTGGCCCTGTTTT
>Ga0315330_10001016_pt1 | contig 18574 bp, 15 predicted proteins | sample M140m34915metaG_FD_203453 | JGI IMG/M metagenome (GOLD analysis project Ga0315330, IMG submission 203453) | Ammonia-oxidizing marine archaeal communities from Monterey Bay, California, United States - M1 40m 34915 | ecosystem: Environmental > Aquatic > Marine > Intertidal zone | place: USA...
TCTAATAATTATAAACAGTTTATTAAAAAAGATATACCGGATATTGCCATTTTAGATGAATGGAATGATTTACGTACAGTAATGTGGAGTGGAAATGGAATAGTAACCCCTCGTAAATTTGTACATAATGTTCAACAAATAGCGAAACAAAAAAAGAGAGATTTATTTACAGGACATGCCCAAAATGATATGACAGAATTTTTATTATTTTTTATGGATTGTATACATTCTAGTATTTCACGACGAGTAAAAATGAATATTAATGGAACACCACAGAACGATTTAGACCAAACAGCATTAAAGTGTTATGAAATGTTAAGAAATACATATTCAAATGAATATTCTGAAATAATGGAATTATTTTATGGTATATATGTATCAGAAATTGTTTCTAAAACAAAAAATACTGTACATTCTGTAAAACCAGAAAACTTTTTTGTATTAGACCTTCCCGTAACAGATAATACTATAGAAATCAAAAATATTTATGATTGTTTTAATTGTTATGTGAAACCCGAATTGTTAGAAGGTGATAATGCCTGGTATAACGAGAAAACGAAACAAAAAGAAGACGTTAAGAAACAAGTTCGTTTTTGGAATTTTCCAAAGATTGTTATTATTACATTAAGCAGATTTACCGCTGATGGAATGAATAAAATAAATAATAATGTTGAATTTCCTATAGAAAATTTAGATTTGTCTAGATATGTTTGTGGATATAATGCGTCTTCATATAAATATGATTTATATGGAATATGTAATCATGTGGGTGGTGTTACAGGTGGTCATTACACCGCATTTGTAAAGAATACTGAAAATAATTGGCTACATTATAATGACCGTAATGTTGAAATGGTTAGTAATCCTACCGCAATTCAATCATCTGCTGCTTACTGTTTATTTTATCGTAAAAAAAATAACATTGTATAATATATTAAATAGTAATAACAAAAATGAGTGAAACGAATAATAAAAAAGAAGAAACTAATAAAGAAGAAGAAAAGAAGAATAAAAAAGAAGAGGAAGAGTCAAATGAAGAGGAAGAGTCAAATGAAGAGGAAGAGACAAATGAAGAGGAAGAGACAAATGAAGATTTTCCAGATATCATAAGTTCATTTACTGCTTCATCTATTATTATATTTTTAGGCATATGTTTTGTGTTATATTATGTTCTCAGTAGTTTTACAAATAGAGGTGATAATATGAATCCTGAAGGTTCCAAAATAGGTTTAAGCCGAACTTTAGACATTTTATTTTTAGTTATTCTAGGAGTTATTTCATACAATGTTTATTATTCTTATCAAGAAAATCCAGATGATGGTATATTTAAAAATAATTTTAATAAAATAAAAGATTATGTTCTTGAACCATCTTCTGCATTTACAACAGGTATATTTATTGTTATGTTTTATGTTTTCAATAAAATAGTAGGTATTCCCACAGATAAAGATACAAAACCATTTTTTATTTCCGTAGTTGAAGGAGGTGCATGGCTATTATTGATAATAATATTATTTATAGATTTTTTTAAATATGTATTGAAAATCTCTATTTATGATTTATTCCCATTTTTAGGTGAGGAGGAAACACCCGAAGAAGAAATACCAGAAGAACCAGAAGATGAGAATGCACCCAAATTGGAAAAATGTGAAAAGGAACAAGTAGATGATCCAGAAGCAGAGGTATTTAATGTATCTAATAACTTATACACATATAAAGATGCAAAGGCTATATGTAAAGCATATGATTCTGAACTTGCTACATATGACCAAGTTGAAAATGCTTACAATAATGGTGCAGAATGGTGTGGTTATGGATGGTCTGATAATCAAATGATTTTATTTCCTACCCAAAAAAATACATGGGATAAATTACAAAAATTAGATAAAAAATATAGAAATAATTGTGGACGACCTGGTGTAAATGGTGGATATATTGCAAATCCTTATGTAAAATTCGGTGTAAATTGTTTCGGCAAAAAACCAGAAGCTACAGATGCTGATTTACAACGTATGAATGCTAGACAAAACCAAACATATCCATTATCCAGAGAAGAACAAGAATTGGAAAATAAAATTAAATACTGGAAAGAGAATGCTAGTGAGATGTTACAATTAAATTCATACAACACCAATAAATGGAATAAATTTGGTACTTCTGGTAAAACTACTAATGATTCACAAACAACTGCATAAATAATAAAAATACTAATATATTTATTATTTATTAACCCACTTTTTTTTCTATTTTTTCAAACATATCTGGGTTATAAACCAAATGTCCTGTTGGTTTATATTGGTCTAATGGTGTATATTCTTTCTTGTTCTTTTGTGTACTTTTATTTTTATCATTGAATAACCCCGAGTTCATATTTTCTTCTTCTTCGGCCGCTTCTTTTTCTGCTTTTAAATCACGTAAAATATTTCCCTTTTCATCCAAGACTTTTCCTGTTTTCTTTTTTACTTCATTACGGACATAAGATGGAATCCAATTTGACCAAGATACAAATAATGTGTTGGGATGTAAATAACGGACATGAAACCCATTTTCTTCTAATTTTACAACTAAATAACCTATACAATCACCTTGATTATACAAAGGTTCTCCAAATATATATTCAGGAACTGTAAACCATATATGTGTATCTTTTTTTACTACACGAGTTGTGCTCTTGATTTTATTGTGTATACGATTTAGAATTTTGTTAAATATTGCTAATTGTTTTAAATCACGCTGTTGGGCTTTATCATACAATTCATCTATGTTTATTTTACCAGTTGTTTCTTCATCAGTTGAGAATAAAAAGTTTGACATAATTATATTGTATAAAGAAAAAACATCATTTTAATTAACGTATTCTTTGTTATTTTTGAGAACATTATATATAAATCTGTAAAATGTTCTCAAAAATGGAAGAATTTTATATTATTGTAAACCGCTTTTTATAAGGTTCTCTATAATTACAAAATTTATATTATTTTACATAAAAATGTACAAAGATTTATAATTATCTATTTTAATATGGATTTAATAGCGGATAGTAAATGTGATATTCAGGATAATCCGGAGTATTTACCGGAAATTACAATAAATGAGTATAAAAGTGCGGGTTTTATTAAACATTTGGTAATTTCTGGGGGTGGAATACTCGGGTTCTCTTACTATGGTATTTTAAAAGAGTCTAACAACCAAAAACTATGGATGTATAAAGATATACAAACTATTTATGGAACCTCTATTGGGTCTATATTAGCTACAATCATGTGTTTGCAATATGATTGGCAAACATTAGATGAATATTTAATTAACCGTCCATGGCAAAAAGTATTTCATTATGATTTGAATGCGATTTTTAATTGTGTTCAAAATAATGGGATTTACAGTAGAACCCTCACCGAAAAAATATTTAGTCCATTATTATTAGGAAAGGATATTCCCATAAATGTCAATATGGCTGATTTTTATCAAAAAACAAAGATTGAACTACATATTATGATTACTGATGTTAATCATTTAAAACCCGTAGATATTTCTTATAAAACACATCCAAACTGGTTGTTAATTGATGTAATTCATGCGTCATGTTCAATACCCATTTTGTTTCAACCGATTTACATTGATAATATACTATATTGTGATGGTGGTTTTTGTACAAATTACCCAATTGATGAATGTATACAAAATGGGGCTAACCCGAATGAGATATTGGGGATAAATTCAGAATGGGTAAATAATGAAGATATAGATATTACTATGTTTTCATTATTTGATTATGTGGTTTATTTACTAAATAAAATCTTACAAAAATTATTGTATGTTGTCATTAAAAAGAATAAATATACGTTTATCTTACCTTCAGATACACGTTCATTATCTACTATTTCTAATGTTGCAGATAATAGAGAAACGCGACAACAATTAATACAACAAGGTATTGATGTCTTTTATCAACAGTATAATCCAGATAATTAATTATTTAACATTGTATTTGTAAAAGTCGTTAAAGATGATTGTGTTACCTTTGAATCAAAATCTATTTTATCCTCACCACGTTGCATTGTTACTGTGGGATAGGATTCTACATTATATTTATCTGCTAATGTGGCATTTTTATCATCAGTACAATTAACCTCCTTACATTTTACTTTATAACCATTTATAATCTTATCATCTGTTGCTGTTTTGAATGCGTTCCATTCTGGTAATGCTGTTTTACAATGAGGGCACCAATCTACATGGAAAAAATATATTATTGTTTCTTTTTCACGAAGATTTGTGTTTGCTACATCATCAAATTTATTTTCCATATATTCCATGTTATTTACATTCATCCAATAACGGATTGAATAATAAAAAGCGAGGATTATCAACACAATAATTATTGCTTTTTTATACGGTTGGATATATTTACCAATAACGTCTACGATGTTTGCCATTTATATAGTATATTTATAGATTTTTAAAGTATACAAAACGAGAACTTACTAAATATTATAATTATTTAGTATATTTTTTTATATCGTAACAATATAACTAAACAGAACTCATATATGAATACAAAACGCAAACATACAAAAAAAAGAAATAATCGCAAATCACGTCCAAATGTTACTCAACTGAAGAGTGTATATACAGAAAATGAATACAACAGCAATGATGGTATGTTAACCAGTGTATGGGGACCGGGTATGTGGCATTATCTACATACAATGAGCTTTAACTATCCTGTAAATCCCACCAAAAAAGATAAAGAACATTATTCCAAATTTATGTTACAATTGAAACACGTTTTGCCGTGTGGTAAATGTCGTAAAAATCTAAAAAATAATTATAAAAAATTACCACTTTCTATGAAACATATGAAAAATAGAGCTATGTTCTCAAAATATGTTTTTGATTTACACGAATTAATTAATGATATGTTAGGAAAAAAATCGGGTCTTAATTATGAAACTGTTAGAGAACGTTACGAGCATTTTAGAGCTAGATGTGCTATTAGCAAAAAAAATAAAACCCAAAAACGTGTTCATTTTTCTAATAAAAATACGGTATTTAAAGAAAAAGGGTGTACTGAATCATTATATGGTGAAAAATCTAAATGTGTTTTACAAATTGTACCACAAGATACCAATTGCGAGTCATTAAGCATTGATAAACAATGTGTTAAAGAAAAACATAGTGTAACTGAGGCTATTGGGAAACAATCATAATTGAAATCTATTTAGTCATGTTATATTAGATATTTTTGTATATATTATGTAAAACAATATAATATATAAATATATACTAATAATTATTTATAATATGTCACAATCATTACTTGCTTCAAATGTAACAGAAGAATTATATCAACCTAATGTTGAACAAATTAAAAAAGATCCACCAAAGGATATCAAATTTGATGAACTTCATGGAGAACCCAAAGATGATGTTGAAAGTATGACACAAAAGATTCAAAAAGTACGTAAACAAGTTCCTTTTTGGGGAGAAAATCCCAATGTTCTCTTTCATCAACTTTATATGTTTGAATTTTTTCCAGTTGAAGGTATGACCTATGAACAAAAACTTAATGCTATTACACGTTCTGTATTAGTACTTACTATTATTAGTTTTGTTATTTCCAAAAATGTACGAACTATTTTGTTTTCTTTAGTAACTCTTGGTGCTATTTATATGTTACATCATTATCATAAACAACAAAAAGATAAAATGGAAAAGAAGAAACAAGCCAATGAAGGTTTTGAAAATGCACCTATTGCAGAAGAATTATTTAAAAAACATAATTTACCCGTTCCTGATGGTATTTTTGAAGGTCCTGATTCTAGTAATCCCTTTGGTAATGTTTTAGTTACTGATTATGATTATAATCCAGAGAAAAAACCTGCACCACCCGCATTTAATAAAAATGTTGAACAAGATATTTTAACACAAGCCAAGCAATTTGTTGTTGATGCTAACCCCGATCATCCTAATATTGCTGATAAATTATTTAAAGATGCCGGAAGTGAATTAATGTTTGAACAATCATTGCGTCCATTTAATTCTAATCCTAGTACCACTATTCCTAATGATCAAGCTGGTTTTGCAGAATTTTGTTATGGAAGTATGGTTTCATGCAAAGAGGGTAACCAATTTGCTTGTGCACGTAATTTATCTAGACATACCAATTAATTATTTAGCCTTTTTGTATTATATTCAACACATATAATATAAAACAATTAATTTATGAAATCTTTTCTTATTATTGAATGGATTATTATTATAAATGGTATATATAATATTATAGCTGCCTTATGTATTTTAAATTTATTACAAATTCCACATATACGCAATGTTTATTTTGATATGATTACTGATTATGATAATAATAATATTATGTTTGAACGTTTTGTTGCTTATACTATGTTGGCGAATGGAATTATCCGGGTTTTTAATGGGATGACTTTAGACGACCGCACTAGTCAGTATGTTGTTACTGGTACATTCTTCTTAGAAGCATTGATATTAAGTAATGAACATTTTGTATTTAATAGAATTGATCCCACAATGGCATGGATTACGATTGTTCTAGCATTATATTTAGGTTATTCTGCCATTTTATATCAACGTTAACCTTTTTATTTATATTATTCACAAATTACTATCTCTTTGTATACTATAATATATAGTATACATGGCCACACTTAGTCCTTACACCTTTAATAACACTGCGCGTATCGGTGCTGATGCTACAGACAAAACACAGCAAAATACCGCCAATAATAATTCTGTTAATTACATGTTGACCGACCATTTTAGTAGTAAATCTTCTGATAGTCATGTAAAATTTGCTATGCAACAACCTACTATGAATTTCAATGGTTTAGCAAATGGTAATGGTATTCACAATGCATCTGTTGACCAAGAGTCTATGTTAAAATTAAAATCTACTGAAGAACGCCCTCTTGAAAAACTACAACTTTTTTCTCGCCCCTTTTCTACTATTCCTTATTTAGGAAGAGGCAGTTGTGACCCTGCTTTGGAATCTCAATTACAACAAGGAGAACCTGTTACACAAAAGAAGAGTGTTTCTACCATCATGGAGAAGTCTTTTGGTCCTTATGCTCTATATCCTACTGATAGTAAAATGGAGAACAGAGTTACAGACGCTTCTAACACAGTTGAAGAAGCCGCTTTAGACGGATGGGTTCGCGGTGGTATGTCCACTCGTGAAATGCCCGCTGGACAAGCTAATAAATAAATCATAGTCATTTAGGTATTTTTATATTATATTTATTTACATATAATATATAAGAAAATTTTGTAATATGAGTGATGATAAAACCATTAATTTAACAGCTACTATAAATAATCAACGGTATACTGTTAGTTATGATATTGAAGAAGTTAAAAGCATATATGATAAATTAGGCATTTCACCAGCACCAGTAGAAGCACCCGCACCAGCACCCGCACCAGCACCCGCACCAGCACCCGCACCAGCACCCGCACCAGCACCAGCACCCGCACCAGCACCAGCACCCGCACCAGCACCAGCACCAGCACCCGCAACAGTAACACCAGCAACAGCAACACCAGCAACAGCAACAAATAGCGATATTAAGAAAAATAAAGTAGAAAATTTAAATACATACATTGAGGAACTAGATAACTTCATGCAGAGAGCAATAAACGAAATATGTACTAAAGAAAATATAGAATGTAATACGCAAAATGCAGCGGGTGACAGTGACCCCAAAATAGATATAAACAAACTACAACAACAACTACATGCCGGTGAAACCAAACAAATTGTAGATACAATAGTAGAAATAAATAAAGAATTATATGGTAATTATATACAAAAGTATAAGAAAGTACTAACAAAAGAAAAAGAACTTAAAAAAGCGGAAGACATATACAAAAAACACTATGATAGGTTTAATGATAAAAAAAATATTAATAAAACAGAGGTCCAACGAAAAAAAGAGATAACAACCCAACTAGACAATATAATCGAACCATATAAATATCTTAGAGGTTTAACCGGTGAATATAAAGATGTTCAAGGTAAGCTTCGCACATTTAAACAATGGCAACGACTTGATTATACAGCATTAACTAGCAAGATTGAAGATTTACAAGATTTACAAGATACAGAAAATATACAAGACAACTATCCTGAAACAGATAAATTAATAAAACAATTAAAGCTAGTATCAGAGGGAATTATTAAATATTTAAATATAATTTTTGATGAATATAAAACTTTAGCTGACCAAAAACAAATTGATGATAAATCATTTGATAGTTTGGGAATTTTGCGTAACAAATTACCTATTCCACGTGAAAATAAAAAATCGGGCGGTAAAAAGACCCGAAAGCGTTCTCGTAATGCACACAAACAAACCCGAAAACAATATCCAAAAAAGAAATAATGTATAGACTTTAGATAATTACTTTAATTTATATTCATTCAAATGAATATAAATATTAGATGTCATTAATATAGTAGAATGCAGTATCCAAAACATTTAATTATACCAAGATATACAACCAATACTGGATATAGACAATGTTTACGCCAAATTTTTAAAATGAATACAGAGAATTATCCTGCATTAATTCAACAATTAGAAGAAGAGTTGGGTGATGATTTTGATAAGGAAACTCGTGACGAAATTGAATATGATGAAGAATCTGCTGGATTAATGATGCAGTATATTCGTAATTGTACAAAAAATCTGCCTATTTTTCACCGATTATATGAGATGGCCGCCGCCCGTTTTTTATCAAGAGATCACGAAATAGGTGTAGCAATATTATATGCATATGAATATTTGCCTTTATTTCATAAATGTTTGTGCATATTTTTTAATAATGAAAATGCACTTACCGAAGAAACACAAGAATATAAAGACTTAGTAGAAATGTTAAATTAAATATATTTATGAGTAAATAATGTATAATTGTATTGTATACATTATTATGGCATCAACCTCTAATAAAAACACACCTGGAAATTATTCTCACGAACAAAAAATGAATAAACAAGTAGATGAATATCGTACTTTTGTAAATTCTGCAGCTGGACATGCATATACCAATCATTTACCCGGAAATGGTCTCTTGCCCGCATCAAATGCCAGAGATAATTTATGCAAAAACTACTGTGATATTGAATCTCAACTTCGTGGCATTGGTTCTACAAATTTAGTGAATCCTCAAACACCAGTGAATCCCCAATTTATGAACATAGATAGTTTGTCTGTAATGAATAAAACACCTGTATTTATGCCAGAGCCATTGGTTGTTGAGAAAAATCAAAGACCTTACCTAAACTAGATTTAGAGCATTATCTATTTTTTACCGTTGTACGTGGATTGTATTTACTCCGCTTTTTTAAAGAACTATTTTGTTTTACACGCGAAACTGATTTACGTATTTCTTCTGGATAAATAAACAATTGCTGAACTATTTCTGGTGACGATACAACAGATGGTTCTTCTTCTGTTTCTGTATTTTCTTCTTCCTTTTCTTTTATAGGTTCTTCTTGGATTTGTTCTGTTTCTTTTGTATCACTAGATTCTTGGTCTTCACGTTCTTTGAATAATTTGTTTGCTTGACTAATTATATCATCTTGGTTTATATCCCTGTTTAAATTGCTGATAGAATCTATTATAGAAACAACATGAATGCTTGATAAATTTTGTAAAGGACATATTTCATTGTTTGCAGTTATTTCTATAGGCATTTCTATATTCGCCATAACATATCTTGAATTCATTTTTAGATATGTTATTTATATTGTTTTTTTTATGTAATTTTAATTACATTACATAAAAATTATTAGATGTTTACTTTGTAATATATTTTTTATTTATTTTACCATTTCCATCTGTTGTTTCTTTATAACCGATACATTCATTATTTATAATCGCAACCGGTATCTCGTCGTTATTTTCAAATTTATCATAGCATTCTTGTGCTTCTTTCTCATTTTTTTCTAGTATTTTTTGTTTTTCTAGTATTTCTTGTTTTTCTAGTATTTCTTGTATTTCTAGTATTTTTTGTTTTTCTAGTATTTCTTGTATTTCTTGTTCTTGTTCTTGGTTGCTGGTTTGTTGTTGATTGTTAGTTAATTTATTTTTTGCTAATAATAATAATAAATTATTTGATACAATTGCTGCTACAGTTGCATCATCTAAATCATTAGTTGGTGTTTCTGTTCCTGATTCTGTTCCTGATTCTGTTCCTGATTCTGTTCCTGATTCTGTTCCTGATTCTGTTCCTGATTCTGTTCCTGATTCTGTTCCTGATTCTGTTACTTGTGGTGGTTGTGGTAATGTTTTGTCTAACATAAGTAATGATGCTGCTGCTATTTCACGTAGGGATTTGTTATCTTTTAATATCTTTTTTTGTGTTTCTAATAGTTCGTTGACGTTTTCTTCTGTTTTTATTTTATTTTGATTCGCTTTTTGTATTGCTAATGCAACTGCTGCTGCTGTAACTGCTGCTATTCTAGCTTCTGCTTTAGCTTTTTCTTCTGCATCTGCTTCTGCATCTGCTTCTGCATCTGCTTCTGCTTCTGCATCTGCTTCTGCATCTGCTTCTGCATCTGCTTGTGCTTTTGCATCTGCTTGTGCTTCTGCATCTGCTTCTGCTTTAGCTTTTTCTTCTGCATCTGCTTGTGCTTTTGCATCTGCTTGTGCTTCTGCTTCTGCTTGTGCTTCTGCTTCTGTTTTAGCTTTTGCATCTGCTATTATTGCAACTGCTGCTGCTGCTAATTGTTTTCTGTCTTCTTCTGCTTTTGCTAATCTTTCTTGTTTTAATCTTTCTTGTGTTTCTTTTGCTAATCTTTCTTCTTCTTCTACTTTTTGTTTTGCTAATCTTTGTTGTTCTGCTTCTGCTATTCTAGCTTGTTTTTCTTCTAATCGTTTTCTTTCTTTTTCTGCTATTATTGTTGCTGCAGCTACTGTAGCTAATTGGTTTCTGTCTTTTTCTGCTTTTTCTTTTGCTAATCTTTCTTCTTCTTCTACTTTTTGTTTTGCTAATCTTTGTTGTTCTTCTTCTTCTACTTTTTGTTTTGCTAATCTTTGTTGTTCTTCTTCTAATCGTTTTCTTTCTTTTTCTGCTTTAGCCTTCGCTTCTTCTTCTGCTATTATTGTTGCGGTGACTGCTTTTAATCTTTCTTCTTCTTCTTCTTTTGCTAATCGTTTTCTTTCTTGTTCTTCTGCTATTCTAGCTTGTTCTTTTGCTTTTAATCTTTCAGCTTCTTCTTCTAATCGTTTTCTATTTTCTTCTTCTGCTATTAATGTTACTGCTGCTGTTATTTTTGCTAATTGTTCTGCTAATTTAGCTTTAGCATTTGCTTCTGCTTCTGCTTTAGCATTTGCTTCTGCTATTCTAGCTTCTTCTGCTTCTGCTTCTGTTGGCGGTAGTGGCGGTGTTATATTTTTTCCTACTTCTTTAGGTGCTGGTGACGGAATATTTGCGGCTACTGCTGCTGCTGTTATTGCTAATTGTTCTGCTAATTTAGCTTCAGCATCTAATCGTTTTCTTTCTTTTTCTGCTTTAGCATTTGCTTCTGCTATTCTAGCTTCTTCTGCTTCTGCTTCTGTTGGCGGTAGTGGCGGTGTTATATTTTTTCCTACTTCTTTAGGTGCTGGTGACGGAATATTTGCGGCTACTGCTGCTGCTGCTGTTATTGCTAATTGTTCTTCTGTTAATTTTTTTGATCTAGGACTTGTATCTGTGTTTTTAGCTGTTGTTGGTGGTGTAGGCTTAAATAATTTTTTTTCGTTAATATCATTTAATTCCTTTTTAATACGTTCATATGTTTCCATAATATCATTTAAATTTTTATTTTTTGAATTACTCATAATTATATCTTTAGTTATAAATTATAGATATAATTATTTTAATTAATTTCATCACATCTTAATCTTATTTTCTGGTTGATATTTCTTCTCAATTAACTGAAAATCATCATTGTCTAAATAAGGATTGTAATCAAGATTTGTTTTGTCAATAGAACATAAATTATTCACTGAACCAAATTTTGATAATTGGTCTAAAAATTCCAAAGTACCAATACCAGTTGAAGCATTAGTATTATCTATTTTTTCAATCATTTTTTGTGTATCTTTAATATTAAATAATACCCGAAACGGATTTTTTTTATAATTAGTTTTTAAATTATTTATTTCTTTCTGTATTTCATCATTATTATTATAAGGTTCTTCATTATTATTATAAGGTTCTTCATTATAGAAAATTTGTTTTAAACGATTAATATTAATATATGATTTTTTTGAATTACTGAATTGAGATGTATCAAATGTTCCAAATACACAAATAACAATATCTTTATAAAATTCTATATCTCCCCCGTTAGAATTATATTTGTTATATATATCATCTTCGTTAAGACGTTCTTTGTCGGTGTTATTTCCAAATATTTTTTTATAACTCTGCAAATAGTTACTCATGTATCTATTATATAAATTAAATTTTTCTATTTCTCCTTCTCCTTCTCCTTCTCCTTCTTTTTCTATTTTTTTTTCTGTTTTAAAACAATTTTGATTGGTTGGACAATATGATTCTAAACAAATATCTATATAATTAGGCGAATTAAACAAAGCCTTACTTTTTTGATGTTTGACAGATAATATATTATTTAATTCTTTACGTAATATTTGGTTTTTATACGGATTTAATAAGTTTAATAATATTTGTTTGTCTTTTTCTATAATAGTTATGTTGGGTTTATTAGTTATGTTGGGTGTAGCTGAATTATTCATGTTATTTTTTTCCACCCGCTCTATACCTAGATTCATCAACATATCAGTAACAGTTGTTTTTATTAAATCATTATTAGTCACATTTTGTAGTTGATTATTATATTTTCGTAATTCTGTAGTTATATTAGAAATATTTGTCTTTGAATCCTCGTCATTTTCCATAATTTTTTTATATAATTCATCACTTTTATTTATTATTTGATAAATTATTTGAAATAAATTAACTGTACTAAATTTGTCAAATTCAACATTTATATTGTAATCACCTTTACCAAAATCACATATAATTAAATCACCAGCACTTTTTATATTATTATCTTCACTGTAAAACGATATATATATTAAATTTGGATAGATATTTTTATTAATATTGTCAGATAATATTTTGTCAAGGTCTTTAATTGTTTTATATTCATTTTCTAATTTTTTATTAGATTCATTTTCTAATTTTTTATTAGATTCATTTTCTAATTTTTTATTAGATAGTTCTTCGAATTCCATATTATTATTATTAACCATATACAAAGTAAATATTTCATTATTCAATATTGTTTCATTATTATAAATATTTTGTATTGTAACTCTAATATAATCAATATTAATATTTTTACACAAATTATATATTATACTATTGTCATCATTGTCATTAACCAATAAAGGCATTTTTTTATCTTTATATAAACCACAATTTAATAAAAAAACAGGTTTTTTATTTATAATATTATTTGTAATAATATCCATTTTATCTGCTATTTCTTTTGGGGGTTGTCTTGTAAATATTTGTTGAAAATTTCCAAATAAATAGTTTACACTTTCATGTGTCAATATCATTGAAGTAGATTTTGTTATTTCAGTTATTTTTTTTACTGGTGAATTTGTTGTTTTATTCTTCTTAGATTGTGTTTCTTTAATACTATCAAATACTTGATTAAATAGTATATTTGGTTTAGTATCCTTGTTAATTTTTAAAAACGTTATAATATTATTATTTTCTGTATCATTAATTATATTATTTATTTCATTATTAAATTCAAGTAATTCTGTATTTTGTTGTTTGTTTAATTCTGTATTTTGTTTGTCTTTAAAATTAAGTAATTCTTGAATTTTTTGTTTATTATTTTCAATAATGTTTTCTTCATTTTCTTCATTTTCTTCAAACTCTGTATTGTTTATTTTATCAATATAATTAAAAATATGAATAGCATTGTTGACTGCTGGATTAGCATTGTTGACTGCTGGATTATCATTATTGACTTCTGGATGCATTACTAAATTATAGTTTTTTTTATCTTCCTCAACATCAAATCCATCCTTTTCAGTAATATAAACCAACTTCATAAATTCTTGAATTTTTTCTTTATTTGTTATATTTTTTATATTTTCAGCTGTAAGTGAATTTAATTTAAAATAATTAGTTTCCATAAAAATATTACGTGCAAGTTTGCTTAAAACGTTAGTTGTATTTTCTACAGTTGGTTCATAATCAAATAATGAATTCAATATAATATCTTTATCTTCTTGCCAATCAACACTTATTGGATTAAATGTAATTTGATTGACAGATATCTTTACATCATTAACTATTTTATATTCTTTTATAGTATCACTTTTTTTAATAAGTAATACTTTATCATCATTACCAAATTTTAGGGTATCAAATGAAACAGATTTGTGTTCGTTATTAAATATTTCATTAAATTTAATTTTATTATCTTCTACTTTAGAATTATTCAAATAATAAGTGTTTCCTTCTTCATTATTATTATTAAAATTAGTAACAAGTATAATATATTTTGATTCTTCCATAATTTAATAAAACAGTAGATTATATATTATCCGGACAAACTTTATATTTGTAGCGTAAAACAATATTAAATATTATGTAATAATAAGAATAATGTCATTATTAGAAAAGTCACATGAATACTGTATAGCAATAGCATCGCATATATCAAATCCGGACCGGATTCCGTACTTGCTAGAGTGTTTGAACTCATTGATATCACAAAGAACCCCAATCAATATATATTTATCAATATCATTCGCAAACGAAGAGGTGAAAGAGAAAACACTAAATAATCTATATAACAACAGTGGGTTCATTGTGCCGGAATACCTAAATATCCGCGTTCGTGAAAAAAAAACGCCCCAAATGCGTCATTATTTCATGTTGTACCAAGAAATAATAAAAAAACATAACTGGATAATGTTTTGCGATGACGATGATACCTATATTCCAGAGAGAACTGCAAAAATTATAGAGGCAATAAGTAATGCAGAAAAGACTCTCATAGATAATCCCCAACTACGTTTAGCTGGATTGTATGAAAATACGTCAACCAAATCGCACAAAATCCAACGACACGAGTATTGGTGTTATTGTGTGCAAGTATCGTTAATGGGATATTTCTTTGAACATGTAGAACCATTATCGGGTGTCCTAGAAGACCGATGTTGTGATGTATTGTTTGGTGAGTATTTACGAAGAAAAGCCCCAAATTGGATATACATGACAATATCAACACCCATGTACAATTATCGTGTAGAAGAAAACGAAGATTCAGTGACCGGGTTTATCCAAAATAATCAACATAAATACACGAATCAAACCAGCCCACCAATTTTAGATGATAAAAAGTGGGTAGATTATGTACTGAAATGGAATGATTTTTTGCATGATAATCTTACTATTTTTCTGCATGATACATATTTACGAACATTAGTCGGTTGTGATTTAGAAACGATTCTAAAAACGGAATTTAAGAATAATTATGCAATATTGGATTATGTAGACCAAAAGCATATCCGTAAAATCATAGATTTACATAATCGTGTAAGAAGCATATGTGATATTATTTATGACCATAAGTTAAATTAATATTTTTATTCAATATTTTATTATTTCTATATGGTATAGAAATAATGGCAGACCCAATTATACATTATACATTTGATACAGATGGAACAAATAGTGGTTCATTAGGTACATCTGGTAATAGTTTAACTGCTCCAAATGTAAGTACAGCTGTTAAGCATATAGGTAGTGGTTCATTACTGACAACCAATGTTCTAGTTGCAGATGCACCGAAATTTACCTTTACAAGCAAAGATACGGAAGGAATAACAATAAGTTTTTGGACAAAACTAGAAGGTTCAATGAGTAATGGTTATTACTGGTATTCTTGTCATCCAGCTACGAGTCTATCTACCCAAACCAACGATTTCAATAATCTGGATGCATTCATTGGTAGAGGTAATAATACACTAAGACTATATACATTTGACCCTGTAAGTGGTTCCGGTAATCATCCTGATAATAAAGGTGGTACTGTAGATTCTATAACTGCGGATGAAAACCCTCTTACTGACGGTAACTGGCATCATATTGCTATTAGTTATGGTAAAGCAATAGACACCGATATTAATGGTACCGACTATAGGGTTAGGAGTACGGTAGTATATATCGATTCTATAGCAGTTTGTAATGCCGATTGGGGTGGGGGGTTCCCGAACAATCAAGAGAACGTAGTAATAATCGGGGGATCATGGGAAGTGTATAACACCCCAATTCCGGGAAATATAGATGATTTCCGTATGTACAATTATGATTTAACTCATTCAGAAATACTAAATATATTTTTATTAGGATTACCAAATTTAACTTATACAGAGATTTTAGAATTATATGGTGTTACTGTTACTGATGCCGATTTGATTAATATGCGAATCCAAATAAAAATTCATGAAAATTTTACTATTAGTGATGGAACAAGTTCATCTGCATTTACAACTGGGGATGCTGATTATACACCAATTACATTTGCAGCTAAATTATCTGCAGATCTAGCAGGTAATACCGTAACATTTGGTGCTACAGACGGTAGTGGTTATTTAGAATTCGCAAATTCAGCAACACTTACCGGTATGCCCAATTATATTTTTGCAATACAATCCAGTGATTTCTTAGTGAAAGCAGGTGGAAGAGTGAATTTCCGTAATGTGAATTTGGATGCGGATATGACCATTGACATAACGAAACCTTTTTTGTCGCAATCACAAATTGGTGAAGATATTGTTGGTTTAGTTTCAGATGAAAACTTAGGTATGCGCGCAAAATTAAATAATGATGGCACAATTTTATTTTCTTCAGCTCCGTCCTATGATTCTTCTAGAGGTCGTGTATTTGTATATAAATATAAAATCCCAACAAGCACTGAATGGAACACTGCAGATATTGTTATGAAAGGTACAGATACAACTCCGGATCCGGATAAATTTTATTGGACACGACGTGGTGCTCCTCTAACGGGTAAAAATTCAGGTGACTCGTTTGGAGCGTCAATTTCTATTGATGATACTGGAAATTTCATAGTTATTTCAGCCCTGAGCGAAAGTAAGACCAATAGTGATGGTACATCTAATCAAAGCGTAGGTTCATTAAGAGTATATGAATATAAAATCCCAACAAGCTCTGAATGGGAGAATGCTGATATTTATAAAGATTCAGATACAAATCTGGAGTCGGGTAAATTTTATTGGACGCAAGTCGGAAATACCATATTTGGAGATGATGACAATGAAGCCTGGGGTTATGGGGCATCAATGAACAATGATGGCAGTTTTATAAGTTGGTGTACTAGAACAGTAGTTGGAGATGGTCGTCCACGATTAAGAGTATATCAAAGAGACTTGACTAATACAACAACAGGATGGACACAAGTAGGAGATACTATATTTAAAGATGATACTGAAAATTCTGGTGGTTATGGTTTCAATCATCAATTAAATGATGCTGGTGATATTATACTTATTGATGATCAATTTTATAAGACTGGCGGCTTTTCCAATGCAGGTGCGGGTTTTGTGTATAAATATAAAATCCCAACAAACACTGAATGGGGCACTACAAATATGGTTATGAAAGGTGGAGATACAAGTCAGTTTACAAATAAATTATATTGGACTAAGATTGGAGAATTTTCAGGATATACCTCGGGGCCTCCAATATATAGTGAAGGTGCGGCTATGAATAAAACAGGTAGCCGAGTAGCTTTTACTTGTCGTAAAACAGATACTGGCGGAGGCGAAGGACAGATAGAAGTATTTGAATATTCAGGAAGCGGGACTACTTGGAACCAAATTGGAGATATTAGAGGTTCAGTAGGTATAACAGGAGCAAGTGGTAAAATTACCTCTTTAAAAGGGGCTGAACTTGCTATGAATTCAACAGGTAATATTATTGCTTTTTCTGGAAGGGAACATAATGTAGATGGTGTAACTAAGCCGGGTATAATAGGAATTGCTGAATATAAAAATGGCAATTGGGAGTATATTGGAAATGATATTATAGGTCTTAACGCAGAGGACCGACTTGGTGCTACAATTTCAATTGGCGGTAATAAGGTTGCAGTAGGAAGTAACCGATTTAATGGTGATAGCGATGGTACATATATTGGTAGAGGTATAGTACAAGTATATCAAATAGAAGAACAACCCAGTTCAAATACGACAACCATATCTTCCGGTAACTATTTCATCAACAATTTCGTAAGCACCATTGAAACCGGTCTTGTTAATTACGTATTGTCATATGATGCACCAAATAAACGTATTATTTTTAATGGTATTAGTACAAATATTGAAATATCCATTACAAGCACCGACACGACTGTGTTTGACACATCCATCACTGAAATAACTAGTTCTAATAATACACTTCCTTTTATTACTTATGGTGAACCAGAACCGAATTATAGACAAGATGCTGTAATATTTTTTGGTACAATAAAAAT
>Ga0315330_10001017_pt1 | contig 18568 bp, 18 predicted proteins | sample M140m34915metaG_FD_203453 | JGI IMG/M metagenome (GOLD analysis project Ga0315330, IMG submission 203453) | Ammonia-oxidizing marine archaeal communities from Monterey Bay, California, United States - M1 40m 34915 | ecosystem: Environmental > Aquatic > Marine > Intertidal zone | place: USA...
TCGTACCCCTATAAGATGGTTTTGGAGAACTGCCCAGATACGGTTCACATTATGGAGCTTATCCGAGTAAAGGACTAACCGTTTTTTCTACGGTCCAATTCCTTCGTAATCAATCCCAATTCACGCCCTGTCTGCCCTTCAACTGAAGTATTTTCTTCAGCACGTCTAAACAAATACGGTAGTACATCCTTTACAGGACCAAAGGGTAAGTATTTTGCTACGTTCAGTCCTGAATTTGCTGCATTGAATGAAATGTGATCGCTCATTCCAAAGAGTTGTGCAACATAGACCCTACGCGAGTCAAAGGCGATGCCGTGTTTTCTCATTAGTGTTGCGGTAAGTGCAACGCTGTCTTCATTGTGCGTTCCCACTACTACAGCCATGTGATCGATATGAGATAAGATCAATTCCAATGCCGCATTGTAGTCGCGGTCAGTCGCTGCCTTATTCGGTTGGATTGGATCCTCATAGCCTTTTGCTACGGCTCTTTTGCGCTCTTTTTCCATGTAGGCACCTCGCACAATTTTTACTCCATAAATAAAACCTTCTGCAGTAGCACGGGAGAGGGCCATTTTTAATTGGTCCAAACGGTCGTGACGGTAGAGCTGTGAAGTATTGTAAACGATAGGTATTTCCTTGTTGTAGCGAGCCATGAAGCCAAAAGCGAGTTCATCCACAGTGGGTTGAATCCAACTTTCCTCAGCATCAATCATGACAGGAACCTTCAATGTATTTGCCAGTTCAAAAATCCGGTCCCAACGTTCCAAAACGCGAGTCCAAGCTTCTGATTCTTTTTCGCTTAATTCTTCTCCGAGCGCTACTTTTTCATACCACTCGATAGCACCAACCCCCGTCGGTTTAAAAACACCAAAGGGCACACCAGGATTATTCTGGGCAAACCGTATGGTCTCTAACGTGGTTTCCAGTGTCCGGTCAAAATCCGCTTCTTCCGCTTTTCCTTCTACACTGTAGTCTAATATGGCTTGCACTTTTCCTTCAGCCAATCGATCTATTTGTGGCTGACATTCACCCACGCTTTCGCCTCCACAGAACTGTCTAAAGACTGTGGCTTTTACAATCCCTTTGATTGGGAGCCTCAATCGAAGTGAGGCTAAAGTGAGTCCCTTAAGGGTCTGAACGATCTGAGGCGAGCTTAAGGTGGCAAACAATAATTTGCTTTGGCGCAAATCATTTTTGGTCTTCATTTTAAACGCGACCTCAGTATTGGTGAAATCGATCATGGTCTGTGAATTGGAATTCAAATATAGTGCTCAGAAACCGTACTTTTGAAGTGTGAAAACTTCTCATTCATATCCTTTTTTTGGTCCCGACGGTTACGACGGTTTAGATGCCTTACTTCAGGAATTGGCGCCTTCAAAGACGTTTCTTCTAGTCGATAGTAACACTGTGAATTGCCTTTCGGTTTTTGTTCCAAAATTGGCGTACCTAGATGCGGCGTTTGAAGTCTTAGAGGTATCGCCCGGCGAAGAGAGTAAATCGCTCGAAATTGCTTCAAACCTGTGGTCGGTTCTCTTAGAATACGGCGCAGATCGCAACAGTCTCATCATCAATGTGGGCGGCGGCGTAGTTTGTGACTTGGGTGCCTTTATTGCCTCCACGTATAAGCGCGGCATTTCTTTTGTGAATGTACCCACTTCACTTTTAGCTATGGTGGATGCGTCTGTAGGAGGAAAGAACGGCATCAACTTTGAGGGTTTAAAGAACCAATTAGGCACTTTTACCCAACCCGACTTCGTCCTCGTTGATTCAGATTTTTTAGCCTCTTTACCACAAGAGGAGTGGGAGAGCGGCCATGCGGAAATGCTGAAACATGCCCTTCTTTCAGGCAATCGATGGACGGAATTATTAGCGCTCGAACCTACGGCACTCGCTCTTCAAGATATTGAGCAAAGTGTAGCTTTCAAAGCGGATATAGTTCGGGAAGATTTTAAGGAAAGCGGCAAAAGAAAAATCCTAAACTTAGGTCATACGACGGGTCATGCTTGGGAAAGTTATTCCGCAGCAAGCGGTAATCCATGCACGCACGGTGCAGCTGTAATTCAAGGGCTACATGTCGCTTTAACGCTCAGTGGTTTGCAGGACCAGCAAAGTACACTGGCCCAAAGATATCCCTGGCAAGTGGTTGAAGAAGAGGCATTGCAGCCGCTCTGGGAGCGTCAACTTCAGGATAAGAAAAACGCCAATGGTGAAGTGCGTTATGTACTCTTAGAGCGTTTTGGCAGGCCAGTCTGGGACGTTGAAATCACATTGGAGCGCTGGACTGCGGCAGTTTTAGCATTGAATAGCGCGAGTTAGCATGGAAATGGAGCTCTCGAAAATCAACCGACCCATTGAAGCTGAATTTGAATTGCCGCTCAGTAAGAGTATGGCTAACCGTGGTTTATTATTAGCTGCTTTATATCCAGAAATCACGCTTACAGGAATCAGTACGGCTAAAGATTCAGTGTTTTTAAGGGAAACGTTGGATGCGTTTGCGCATGGTGAAGTCCATGTAGGGGCTGGTGGTACAACCTTACGTTTTGCAACCGCGTATTGGGCCACACGTGAAGGATCGTCCATCACGCTAGGTGGAACGCCAGAATTGAACCAACGTTCCATCGCACCTTTAGTGGATGCGTTGAATGCGTTAGGAGGAGATATTACTTACACAAATGCACCTCATCAGGCGCCTTTGCACATTAAAGGCAGGAATCTCAAAGGCGGTTCGCTGCAGTTGGGCCATGTGAAAAGCTCGCAGTTTGTTACCGCTTTAATGCTTATCGCACCAACCATGCGTGATGGATTGCAATTGGAATGGGACAGTGTAGTTTCACAGCCGTATCTCGTGATGACGGCCGCCCTTCTTCGTAGCGCTCGAATTCCAGTGACTTTAACAAAACACGGAGTAACCATACCTTATGTCGAATCAGTAGACCCTGTTCAATTAATGATTGAGCGCGATTGGTCCGCTGTCGCTTTTTGGTGCGAAGCACTCGCCTTAAGCGAAGGGGGAACTATAACCTTGCCAGAATTTGTAGACCCCAGTAATCAGGGAGACTCTAAAGTCGTTCACTATTTCGAACCGCTAGGTATTGCCCATGTATTCACTGATCAGGGTCTCGTTCTTTCAAAAAAGTCGGTACTCACCCCGGGACATCTCCATTATAATTTACAAGGTGAGCCAGATCTGGCACAGCCATTAATCATGACATTACTGCTTAAAAAGATTCCTTTTGAAGTGCACGGTTTAGAGACGCTCCGCGGTAAGGAATGCGACCGAATTGCTGCTATTTCTGAGGTTGCACGGATTTTGGGTATTGAACTTAGCACAGGGGAAGCGCATATTAAATGCAGCAGTTATCCAAAGGAGTTCACACGACCTACGGCGCCGCTAGACACACACAACGACCATCGCGTTGCAATGTCTTTGGCACCTTTAACGTTCATGTTTCCAATTACTATTCAGGATCCTTCGGTAGTTGAAAAAAGCTATCCTGATTTTTGGCGCCATTGGACGCAATTGGTCTAAAGTAGTCGCAAACCGCCATTCCACACTAAAACCTTCATTCCACCGTTCGGTAAAATCGTAAGAAAAACTGGTACTCCATCGGCCCGTGTTGGCTTTGAAATGGTAACCAAAAAAATCGTCATACACACTTTTAGCACCTATGAAACCAGTGGCAACAGGCACAGCTAGCCATATTGGGGCAGCTTCCGCATGTACCCATCCCATCGAGCTTTGAAGTTGCCACTGTCTAATTCTTCTAGAGGAACGAATCGATCCGCCGTACGTCCCATCGTGATAATGCAGATCCACTGAACGGTCCTCCCATGGTACAGTCAACCGGTGACGCAGCGTACTTTCGTCGGAGGCTACAATTTGGTACCGTAAAAATTCACCCTGCCAATTTCCTTTAAAACGACCCTCAAACAACTGCAATGACCATTGTCCCCGGGCATCGCGCCATTGCATACTTATCGCAGAATGAATACGCTCCTCTTTTCGGTGCAGATAGCTCTCAAACAATAAGTCATCTCGCCACCAATTCCATCCCAAAGCCTGCTCATGTTCAGTAAACTCGCCAAACCAACGATGTGACTTCCATTGTCTTTTAAAATAGGCGGTACCGGCGCCATTCACTTGGCCAAAACCTAAACTGCTTTGATGTCTTATGTATTCTACTGCACCACTTACTCGCGCATCTTCATCGAAGCTTATATAAAGCCGTCCATTTTTGAATTGACTAGATGCGCCAAACCCCTCTCTGTTCGCTCCAAATGTGCTGATAGTACCACGTAGTCCCTGTGCGAACTGTTCGCGAGTACTACTGGATCCAAAGCCGTTGCTGCCGCTTAGTAAGCCTTCTCCAAATAGTAGGCTATGCCTGCCTATAATCCACTTAGATTTTACTGCTCCGTTATATTTTGCGCCGAAAAAGGCTATAGGTTTGGATTGGATGCATTGTCCCTCGTTTATATTCCACTCTTTTAGCCCACCCCATTCAAAACGATCCTGATTGCCCGTGAACTTTGTTTTCATTCGAAGTCCGTTACGAAGGCTACCACTAAAAATCAATTGGCTCTTATTTCTTTTGGGCCTGTCGCGTGAGAATGGCAACTTTTCCGCTAAATCCTTGATTTCCTGTTTTGTCAATCCTGGTAATCCAACGAGTTCTATGGGGTCAATAATGTGACCCATGTATTCCCTATACTCAACAATAGCGTATACTGCCTCTTTGCTCAATCCGAACCACTGCCACAACCATTCTGGGGGACAATTATTGATGGTCAATGTATCTAGGACTGTAGTTCTTGCTGGTGTCCATTCTTCTAAAAAGGACTGACCAGAAAGTACATTGCAACAGAACAGATACCACCACCATTTCACGGCACATAGTTTAACGTTGTGCTACTCAGCAGCTGAGTATTTCCTAGGAGCACACTAACGGTATAGTGTTCTTTCATCCAGTGAAAACCCATTGCCGTATAAGCTCCTTGTTGCACCCAGAACACACCTATTTCTTTATGTATATAACTCGCTTGAGCGTAAAGCGCATTTGGCATAAGATTATCTCGGCACCATCCAGCGGCGATGGACCATTCTTTGGATATAAAGTAAAACTGCTCTGCGCGGGCAATGAATTGCCCGCGGTCGTATCCAGTGGTCACTCTAAAAACACTTTGCGCGTCGGGGATATAGGAGACGATCGCATGAGCGATGGGGTCAAAGTATGCGCCGAGGTTTTTAACCGATGTATATCTGCCACCCAAACTGCTTTCAAGCGTAATATTCTTAGACAGTCTGATAGGTGTACCTACAAGGAGACTGTATTGCGCGTAGGCATCTAAATGGGCGATTTCAATAATCGCTTTGCCCTTATCGTGAAAGAATCCTGTGGTTGTACCCTGTTGTGGAAGGCCGAAACTGCGCATTGCCACATGCGTTTGAGCCTCACACGGCCAAAACTGGAGCGGCGTATAGATGAGATAGTAGTATAGGGCAATGTTTGTGAGCATCGTAGGGTACGTTTCCCTATAAGATGCTACTAGGGGTGGCCTAAATCAAATTTTGTTAGTTACTAAAAGTTGCGAACGACTTAATAGTAATTGACCAATTTCAATCTAAAGATCAACGGTGAATATTCAGGAACCGTACTTGCACCTTTTTCTCCGTAACCTAGGGTTGATGGAAAAACTACAACGGCTGTTCCTCCCTCTCCCGCAATCTGAAGTCCTTGCTGAAATCCTTCGACTAACATTGGCATAGAGACATGGCTAGATGCGTACCAACCGTTTGAAAATATTGTGCTATCGAGCAGATATCCAACGTGCTTGAAACTAACCTCATTCGTACTGTCTGGTATACGGTTCACATTTCCGGAGTCAAGAACATGATAAAACAACCCCGAAGGCGTCTCTGTAAAATCAAGTCCGGTTGTTGCTATATAATTTTCGATTTCTGCAATCTCGCGATTTAATCGTGCCTCGTCAGTGGTACAGGTCACAAAAAGAAGGAGCAGAAGTAAGAAGGGTATTGTTTTTTTCATACTCCAAAAGTAATGTAGTTTTTCGTGAATACCATTCCATCTGCTTTCGCTAACATTGTGTTATGAAAGGATTCTTTTTTTCAATAAGCTTTTTATTCGCAGCTTCTTTAAATGCGCAGGTACTGCAGCGTTCTCAGGGCTTTCCCGCTGACCCAGTCACTGCACTTTCATGGTGCGATGATACGCTATACATCGGGACGCAGGGTTCCGGCGTTTTTATGTTGGTGGAGCAGCGCATTCTTCCATCTCGACGCTTCAATGAATTTTCGAGATCCATCATTTACGATTTTGAAAATTGTGAACCTGTTACAAGTGGTACTTTACAAGCGTATCCCATAATAGCTTCTTCACCGGATGGAACCACCTATACTGCTGAAGATGGATTCTTACGTATAGAATTCACTGATGAAGGATCTCGAATAGACAAAAGGCCTTCGGGAATCTGGCATTTCCCTGATCTCCAAATGGCTCCCTATGAGACGGGCCTTACTTTCATTCGCAATGGACCTGAGCTCAGTGCTTACGCACAAAATGATTTGATCGATGTATTCATTGCAAAAGGGCTAATTTTTGATGTGGCATCCACGCCTTTTGGTTTGCTTTTAAGCACAGAGGCGGGATTGTACCGTTGGGAAAAGGGCTGGCAACTGCGCTACGAAGGTCTACCCATCTTTGCTTTTGACGGACCAACAGTTCGAACACCATTGGGAGTCATTGCCCTCAAAGAACTATTAGATGGAAACTGGGCGATGGATGATTTTTCCTCTCCATCAGAGCGCACTCCTGCGCAGGAACCCTTTTTCGATGTAGATACGATCGGAAATACGTATTATGGTTTTGGACCAAATGGCCTTGAAGTCTTTGACAGTACTGGAGCGTTGTTTACCATAACTTCTGCTCGCGGTTTACCTGCAATGGGCCCTGGCAGTTATGATGTTGCGCTCACTCATGAAAATTTGTTCGTTGCTACACCAAAGGGATTATGGGTGTTCCTCAACGAAGGAAAGCCCAACGATTTACGCGATATAGGAGTTCTTTTTTGGCAAAATGGACTGCGAATTGATTCATTTGAAGATCTTGAGATTTCGCCAACAACCATCGGATTCACAGTGCTACAACGCAAGGTATCTGCCGGTAAAGTATATGGTAGATACCGCCTAAACGCTGGAGCATGGGAATCTTTTTCTGTGAGTGAGCGCATTATTCTGGAGCGCCCAGCGCCACAAAACTATACCCTCGAAATTCAAACCAGTACGCGTTTAGATTTTGCTCAGGGTATGAATGCTAAATATGCGTTTACTGTACGCGCACCTTGGTACAAACGTATTTGGCCTTGGGTAGCTATTGTTTTGGGTGCCGCATCCATTTTAGTATTGCGTCAGCGAAAGACTAGAATTCGCTTGCAGGAACGGTTGCAGTTGCAAGAACGGCTGGCAGATGCGGAATTGGCCAGTAAACGACTGCAAATGAATCCCCATTTTTTATTCAATGCACTTGATGCTATTTCGAATTTCATTTTTAAAAATCAGCCTAAAGATGCAGTGAAATACATGGGGAAATTGGCGAAAATGATGCGATTGACCCTCGATAGTTCACGAAGTGAAGCAATGGTATTGGCAGATGAAATGGAGCTGATCAATCAATATTTAGACCTCTGTAAATTGCGATATGGCAACTTTGAAGTGCAGTGGAAAGTGGATGAAGATTTAGATACATTCGATCATTACGTTCCACCCATGTTGTTGCAGCCTATTGTTGAAAATGCGGTGCAACACGCCTTGAGACCTGTTATGGCGATGGAACAAGTCGCTACATTATGTATCAAGGTCACGCTGGATGAAAACAGGCTTTGTATTGCAGTAGAAGACAATGGTCCTGGTATGCCTGCTGAAGTAACATCCTCTGGGAGTCACGGATTAGCGATAATAGAGGAACGACTGGATTTATTGAGTAAAAAGTATGGTCAGACTTTTGGAAAACACATTGAACCGCTTGCTGAATCGACTTCATCTACCGGAATACGTGTTTCACTCATTATACCTTCCGATTTTGGGCATTAAATAGTAAGTTAGAAGTATAATACGCCCCCATGAAAGCACTCTTATTAGACGATGAACGTCCTGTTTTGGAATCCCTTCAAGGAAAACTCAATCTATTCTGTCCAGAGGTAGAGGTGATAGCGGCTTGCCAAAGTGTAGATGAGGCGATTGCAGTACTGAACGACGAGGACATTGATCTGCTGTTTTTAGATGTAAACCTAAATGGTGAGACGGGCTTCGATTTATTGGAGAAAGCGAAAGGGACCGATTTTCCTTCGCTGATTTTTACAACCGCCCACGATGAATTTGCCATACAAGCCATCAAGCATGCCGCTCTGGATTACTTATTGAAGCCCATTGATGCCGAAGACCTAGTGAAAGCAGTACGTAAAGCGGGAACTAGAATTTCACCAGAACAGGCGGCAGTGGCCGAAATTGCCAGTAAGGGTGCGCCAAAAAAATTGGTCATCCCAACTACAGAAGGCATGCATATTCTTAATGTAAGTGAGATTGTGCGTTGTGAAAGCAGTTCAAACTATACGCAGTTCTTTCTCAAGAATAAAACCTCAGTTTTAGCCTCAAAGACGATGAAGGAATACGAGACCTTATTGCGTCCTGCCGGTTTCGAACGCGTCCATAAAAGTCATTTAGTTAACCTAGAGATGATTTCACGCTATGTGAGTGCAGACGGGGGCTATTTATTGCTTACTGAAGGTTCGACTGTTCCTGTTAGTAATCGCAAGAAAGAGATACTTGTAAAGCATTTAAAGCGCCTCTAGAATGCCCTCTCAATATGCGCTGGTCTATTATTTAGGGAGCACTATTTTTGGTAGTGTTATTCTGTCGTTACTGGTTCTTTTAGGAGTTAATATTCCCAATGGCACCCTTTATTTTGATGGTCTAGGAATGGTGTTGTTGATCAGCTGCGCAATTGCTATGATTGGCTCTCTGCCTTTTCATGCTTGGTTGAATTGGGTATGGTTTAAAAGGGTATTTACTCAACCATACGAAGATTTTTTCAAATCATTCCTTCGCAAGTATTGGGTGGGGAGTACGCTCTGCCTTGTATTGCTTTACGTAGCGTATGTCGTTTATGTTCTTTTTGAGATCCGAGAAAACGGCGGCAAAACAAGCACTTTTTTGAGCGTCATGGCCGTATTACCATTCTTCATCCTCTGGACCTCCTATGTCCCCTTAGGATGGTGGATCATCAAACGATTGAAAGGGGCTATGCAGCCTAGTGAAACGGACGTTTAATACACCACATGCATTGGTATTGCCTTACTTAGAATATTTAGCTTTAACCTCTTCAGCGCCTTTTAAGACCTTCGCTTTTAGGCCTTCTTTGTAATCTGCCACACGTTGCAATACCGCCGCATCCGAAGAACCTACAATCTGTGCTGCAAGGATACCCGCGTTTTTCGCACCATCCAGGGCTACTGTAGCCACAGGAACGCCGCCTGGCATTTGAAGAATAGAAAGTACGCTGTCCCACCCGTCGATGGAATTTGAACTGTGCACGGGAACACCTATGACTGGTAACGGGCTCACAGAAGCGACCATACCCGGAAGGTGTGCTGCACCACCGGCTCCGGCGATGATGGCCTTAATCCCCCTTTTGTGCGCGTTTTGACCGTAATCCATAAGCTTCTCAGGCGTGCGGTGCGCACTGACGATATCCACTTCATAGGCGAGGCCCAATTCGTCCAATACATCTACAGCTTGTTGCATAACTGGCAGGTCTGAAGTGCTGCCCATAATGATTCCGATCATGACTATTTGCTTTTGACCAATATACTATTCTTTGCCCACTCGGCACGCTTTCGGGCTTCGTCTCTATTTTTAGCAACCACGGTAACGTGTCCCATTTTACGGAAAGGACGTGTTTGCGCCTTGCCGTAAATGTGAATGTTCACCCCAGGTTCCCCGAGCAACTCGTCATACCCTTGGTATACGACATCTCCGCTATATCCCTCGGCACCCACTAAGTTCGCCATGACGCCTGCCGCTTTGAGCTCGGTAGAACCCAGAGGTAAATCTAGGACGGCGCGAACGTGCTGTTCGAATTGGCTTGTATAGCAAGCTTCTATGGTGTGGTGTCCGCTGTTGTGTGGACGAGGGGCTACTTCATTGACTAAGATTTCTCCGTCGGTTGTCACAAACAACTCCACCGCGAGTAAGCCGCAGATATCATAAGCCTCAGCCGTTTGTATGGCAATTTCTTTTGCCTTTCGCTGCAGCTCTTCAGAAAGAACGGTGGGGCAGAGTACGTATTCTACTTGGTTGGCTGTTGGGTGGAATTCTTGATCTGCGACTGGGAAAGTCGTTACTTCGCCGCTTTCGTTTCTTGCTACAATCACACTAACCTCTAATTCGAAGTCAACAAAGGCTTCGAGCATTCCTGGTGCATCGGGGATTTTTGCTTTATCGGCTTCTTCTCGACAAACGACAACACCAAAACCATCGTATCCTCCTGTTGCAGCCTTCCATACGAAGGGCAATGGCCAGTGCTCTTGGGCAGCTTCAAAACCGGCTCTTCCAGCCACCATCTCAAAGCGTGAGGTGGGGATGTTGTGATCGGCGTAAAATTGTTTTTGCTTGGTTTTGTCTTGAATGAGTTCCAGGCTATCCGGATTCGGGTGTACTTTTTTCCCTTGAGTACGAAGATCGCGCAAGGCTTTTACGTTGACTGCTTCAATCTCGATACATACGGTATCGCAATCCGCAGCAAAAGCCATTACTGTATCGTAATCTTGGAGCGAACCCACGGTGAACTCATTGGCGCCAAACTGCCCGGGTGCATCGGGACTGGGGTCCAGTACTTTCGTGCGGATGTCAAATTTGCGGGTGGTGTAGAGCATCATTTTGCCCAATTGACCGCCGCCTAGAATTCCTAAAGTATAGTTCGTTGAAAAGATATTCTTCGCCATTTGCGCCAAAACTTTAGCACAAAGGTAACTAATCTATACGCTCCACACGGGCAACGAGCGGTATGGTGTATTGCTTTTTCGTACCTAGTTCCGTGACCAATGCTCGAGTCCGTCGTTTTTCATCGTAACAGAAGTTTCGTCCTTTGAAGGTAAAATTCTCACCCGGCGCTATGCTCTGAAGTAAAAGGTCTGTGGATTCGTCTAAAAGTAATAAGGTTCGTTGGAGGTGTGGATCAGCGCCCACGGCTGCCTTTGGACTTTTTGCATGCTTTAAAAGTGCACCGCTATAGTTTTCAGGCCAAGTTTGATGCTGTACCAATTCTATCAGCATTTCACGAAAAATAGCTTTCCATTCCTTACCGTGTGGTGCGGCGCGACGACCGTGTTTCTCCCAAGCAATCAAATGCGCGATTTCGTGGGTGAGCGTCGTTAAAAATTGAAAGGGGCCTAAGTCGGCATTCATAGTAATGCGAGCGATTTGCCCTAAACGCGGCGGACGGAAGTCTCCCAATTTAGATTTTCGCGGTCTCGAAATCGCGATTTGATAATTTAATCCTTTAAGCCACTTCGAAAAGAGCGGCTCGTAATCACCTGCGGGCAGGTAGGGAAGGAGATCATCGAATTGGGCCATTAACCCTTTGCACTTTGAGATTCAATCTGTTGAGATAATGATGGACAGTCGCAATCTCTTGCGCTCCCGCAACTGCTTAAAAGTAGGCCAGCGAACACCAAACAAATCGCGATAAATTGCTTCATAGGAATGAGTTTCTCCTTCAAAGAAACTGTAAATTAGCCACATGATCACGAACTTTTTTGAAGGAATTGGTGCTTATGCGCTTTTAATGACGAAAGTCTTTAGACGCCCGGACCGCTGGAAACTCTTTTACCGCGCTTTGGTAAAGGAAATTCAGTTACTCGGTCTAGACTCCATAGGCATTGTTGTTATTCTTTCGGTCTTCATGGGCGGTGTCGTTACCATACAGACGGCCTTTCAGTTGAGTGATGATCCGCTTATACCCACCTACTACATTGCGATGGCAACGCGTGAATCTATAACGCTAGAGTTTAGCCCGACAGTGGTGAGTTTAATTCTCGCCGGTAAGGTAGGCTCCAACGTTGCCTCCAGTTTGGGCACAATGCGCGTGAGTGAGCAGATTGATGCACTTGAAGTCATGGGGGTAAATAGCGCAAGTTTTTTAATTCTTCCCAAGATTGTCGCCCAATTACTATTTAACCCAATTCTCATCATCATGTCCCTTTTCTTGGGTTTGTGGGGTGGAGCAATGGCGGGAGATCTCTTAGGTCTTGTGCCGTTTGAAGAAAGTATTATGGGCTATAGACTCGAATTTATTCCTTTTGAAAACGCCTTTTACGCACTCATCAAGACCGTAGTTTTCGCCTTTATCATAGGCTCGGTCAGCGCCTACAGCGGTTATACCGTAAAGGGCGGTGCGGTCGAAGTTGGTGTGGCCAGTACGAATGCAGTAGTACGCTCGTGTTTGGCCATTATTTTGGCCAATTATTTACTCACAGATCTCATCCTTACCTCATGATCCAAGCAAAGGGTATTATCAAGAGTTTCGGTGAGAATCACGTGTTAAAGGGCGTTGATGTCGATTTTTACCCAGGAAAAACGAATCTAATCATTGGTCGGTCCGGATCGGGTAAAACTGTATTCCTAAAAACCATTTTGGGTCTATTTGAGCCTGATGGTGGAAGCATTCATTACGGTGAGGAAGTGTTGGGCGAAATGTCAAAACAACGCCGTAAAACCCTTCGCCAGGAGATTGGCATGGTCTTTCAAGGCGGTGCACTGTTCGACAGTATGTCGGTTGCAGAAAATATACGATTCCCTTTAGAGATGTTCTCTACAATGACGGAGCATGAAAAAGATGCACGTGTAAAATTTGTAATGGACCGCGTACGTTTGGAAGGCGCAGATGAATTGTTTCCAAGCGAAATTAGCGGAGGTATGAAAAAGCGCGTATCTATTGCACGTGCAATATCCATGAACCCCAACTACCTCTTCTGTGATGAACCCAATTCAGGTTTAGATCCAGAAACGGCCATAGTGATCGATCAACTTATTCAAGAGATAACTCATGAGTACGGAATGACTACCATTGTAAATACCCACGATATGAATTCGGTCTTAGAAATAGGAGATCACGTGGTATTTATGAAGGAAGGTCATAAGGTATGGGAAGGAACCAATGATCAGGTTTTGGGCAGTACCAATGCCGATGTAGAAGATTATGTTTTCAAGAGCAAGCTCTTTAAACAAGTACGTACGGCGCTGAGAAAATAGAATTGCTTCAGCTTAAAAATAAAAGCCCGGATGCATGCGCATCCGGGCTTTTGGGTTTTGTGTGTTAAGCGAGTGAGGTTACTTGATAGAGATACGCTCTACAGTATTTACACCTTCACCTTCAACAGTCAAAATGTACATACCTTTTGCTTTGTCGCTTAGGTTAATCATTTTACGCTCACCGGCAACGAAGTTTTCGTTAGAACGGTAAACGATCTGACCCAATACATCAACTACTGTTACTGTAGCTGCAGTATTTGCGTTCAATTCTACGTTTATAACACCGTTAGATGGATTAGGGAATACCGAAACCTCAGTAGCCGCTAGTTCATCAACACCGATGGAAGAAGTACCGCTTGCGCGCAGAGAAATCAAATGCGAGAATGACATGTTGATACTCGTTTGGTCGTTTCTCCAAGCTGAAGTTCCAGTCCAAGCCGCGTAACGCGTTTCAGAGAACAGGAAGTTTGAACAGTTTGTAGAAGTACTGTCGTAATCTTGAATAAAGTATCCTTGAGGTGCAGAAGTATTGCCTTCTCTGTAGTAATAGAAGTAGAATGGGTTGATATCACCGGTATTGTTCGAATAATCGATAGTATCCGTTGCCGTCAATCCACCTGGTAGGTATTCAATGAAGATACCTAACAATTCGTCGCCCATCAATGAGAAACCACCGTTCGGTACCTCAACACCAACTACGGCAACACCGCTATCAGCCGTGCTGAGGTTGTAATCAATGACAGTTGTAGTTGTTGCAGTTACGCCGCCTGCAACTCCACCGTCAGAATCACCCGCATAATCCATTGTTTTAGCAGTAGGTTGTACCGTTGGGTCAAGTGCAGCGAAAGTAGCCGCGTTGTACTGAACACCTGAGAACGGCGCTGAGAAGCCATTGGCACCTTTAAAGATGGTAAAGCGGATTTTATCCGAATTGTTACCATCAAAGATATCGTAGCCACCAATCACAAATAGTGAATCGATCGTTACTTGATCGCCTTCATCAAACTCATTATCGCCCCAACCGTAATAGTTAAAGTCATATGTTGCACCTACGGCGTGGTTATAAGAGTTGCCGGTCGTTCCGTCAGAATATACAATCACTGTAGATGAATCCGGTGTCGTTGTAATGGCGCCCAACGTCATATCTGAGCTGTAGTACTGGTACAAGAAATCCGTATAATCGTAGAGATCATCTACGGCACCACCTCTTTTGAGCATGATGTCTTCAATTTTTTCTTTAGCAGCAGTTGAAACTGGTAATTCCGCCTGCATCAAACGTGCACTCGCAGCGTCTTGACCCATTGCGTTAAAACCAAAAGCTACTGCAGCAAGGAGTAGAACTTTTTTCATAATTTTTTTTTCAAGTAAATTTTACGAACACAAGATACGTAATGAAAACAATAATTTAAACTTTACGTACCATCATAATTCCATCGCGTGCACTGAGAATCACCTGCTCCACACGGGGGTCTTCAGCAACATGTTGATTCAGCGCTAAAATTGCTCGGGTATCCTTATCGTTTTTCGCTACTGGCCCCGCAACTTTTCCGCTCCATAAGATATTGTCAATCAGCATGATGGAATTTGAAGGCATAAGTGGAAGGAGTAGTTCGTAATAGGTCAGTAACCCTGCCTTATCTGCATCAAGGAAAATGAAATCCCATGGTTTTTTGAGACTATCAAGGACTTTCGAAGCGGCACCAATATGTAGATGCATTTGATCGAATTTTGGATGCTTGGCCCAATACTTTTTAATGATGGGTTCCAATTCTTCGTTGATTTCGACGGCATGGAACTCGCCATCTTCCTGAAGTCCTTCGACCAAAAAATGAGACGCGTACCCAGTAAAAGTGCCAACTTCTAAAAGGTATTTGGGGCGCTTCATCATCGAGAATTGTTTTAAAATCTGCCCTTGCACGTGTCCGCTGAGCATCCTAGGCATGACCACTTTAACCCAAGTTTCACGCTCTAATTCATTCAAATATTCGGGTGCTGTGGTGGTGTGAGCACCGATGTACTCTTGAAGGTCGTCGCTAAGGAACTCCATGGATTATTGTTTTTTGTAAATCAGTTCAAAAGCTTTATCCGGAACGAGATAGGCGTTTGCTACATCTTGAAGTTGTTCGGCTGTAATGGCTTGTATTTTCGAGGCAACTGTTTCAAAATCGTTAACCCGACCAAAATGTAAAAGGGCACGAGCTGCTCCAACGGCTGAATTGAGTCCGTTGTCTTCGCTCATGGCCATTTGTCCTAAAAATTGCTTTTTAGCTTTACTCATTTGTAGGGTTCCCAGCTTTGTTTCGCGCAGTTTAGCTACTTCTCTGGCCACTAGAGCGGCGGCTTTTTCGGTTTGCTGTGGATCACACCCAAGGTAGATTCCCATCATCCCAACATCACTGTAAAGGTTGAGGTAACTTTCAATGTTGTATGCAATGCCGTGCTTTTCTCTAATATTTAGTCCGAGTCTGCTGTTCATGGCTGGTCCGCCAAGTATGTTGTTTAGTAAAGACAGGCTGCGACGATCGTGGCCGTGAATTCCACAGGTTCTCCAGCCCATCATATAATGGTCTTGAAATTGCGCAAGATTCTCTACTACACGACCGGGTTGACCTTCGCCTTTAAATGTGTTTTCCCAATTGGAATGTGCGAATTGAAAACCTGCAAAAAGTTCGGCCACGGTTCGCTCAACACGTTCGCTTCCGAAAGGCCCTACCACGGCTAACTTGATACGATCCGCTGTGTAGGTACGCGATTGAAATTCGAGAATATCTGCACGCGAGAGTCCATCTACACTTTCTGGAGTGCCTAAGATGTTCCTCCCTAAAGGATCGCCTCTGAAAATATGGTCTTCAAAATCATCGAAAATACTTTCTCCAGGCGAGTCTTTGTAACTGGAGATTTCATCTTTGATGACCTCTTTTTCCTTTTCTAATTCTTTTTCAGGGAAGGTGCTATTAGCGAGTACATCGTATAGCAGTTCGAGCGCTCTTCGAAAGTCTGTTTTTAAAAAACTAGCATGTATAATCGTCTCCTCTTTTGTGGTGTATGCGTTGAGCTCTCCACCCACATCGTCTAATCGCGAAAGAATATGATAGGCTTTACGTTTTGAGGTGCCTTTGAAAAGATTGTGCTCGAGGAAATGTGCCAAACCTTGTTGGTGGTCCAATTCATCTCTAGCACCTGCACGTACAGCCACCACAACGTGTGCAACGCTGCTGCGTTGTGCTTGAAACGCACATTGTAGGCCGTTCTCAAGAGTGAAAATGCGTTGTTTTATCGTCATTATTTTTCGTCGATCACTTCAAGAATGGTTCTGAAGGCAAGTGCATGTGTTCCCCAAGCATTTTCAGATTTCTTGCGTAGTTCAGGTCCGTACATCTGCATGTATAGTTTAATACTTTCAAGATCTGCAGCGCGGTACTGAATGCTATAGCTCGGATTGTCTTGTTCCTGTTCAGGAAAGACTTGTGTAAAAAGATAACTTCTAAACATACCCGTGTCCATGACTTCGGTAATGTGTTCTTTTACTATCCACTGCTTCCATTTTTCTTCGATGGAAGTATCGACTACAACGGTAACGTTATAAATGTGTTGACTCATAATGCTAATGTACGATACATGGTTCTAGCTTGGTCAAAATATAATCCAGCAGGGTAGTTTAATAAATAATCCTCTAAGGCGGATTGAGCCCCTGTTTCCTCAAGTTCGAATCGACACTTTGCGATATAGAAGATTGCGTCTTCTTTCCACATGCCCTCTCCAGCGGCTTGTTGTACGAGCGAGAATTCAGCAAGCGCCGCTTCCCATTGTGCTGATTCGACGTAAAGCTTACCGAGCTTTAAGCACACGTCATCGTACAATTCATGCACAATCAATGTGTTTTTTAATGCCTTGTAATTTGCAATAGCTGCAGATGTTTTGCCCTGAGCTTCCAAGAGCATAGGAATACGTATCAGCCCCAGCCCTTCCATCAATGTGTCTTCGACGGAGTTGGCGCTAATCATCAATGCGTTTTCTAAGGCGTCGTTTGCAATGGACTTACTAGTACTCTGTAATAGAACTTCTAATTGGGTTTTTGCCCAAGGAATATCGCCACCATAAAAAGCGCACATCGCTTTTTTCAGTCGCGCAATATCCCCTTGATCCGAATCCTCGAGCAACGCTTCGGCGCGTGCAAACTCCATCAAGGCATCATCAAAGTAGCCAAATCGGAGATTTGCTTCGCCTTGACTGAGATGGGTTAACCCCCGTTGAAATTTTCTCGGGTAGCGCTCGCGCAATTGCGCTAAAGTGGATTCATACGACAATAACTGTTGGAGGCTATCTTCAGCAGCGGTACTCTGTTCGAAGAGGAAAGTTGCACGGAAGCGTTCCCATTCAAAACATGCATTGCAAGCACCTATGGGATACTCTTCAGACAGCTTAAAAATAGCCGCGCGATTCTTCGTTTTTTCATGACATTTCCCTAACTCAAGCAGGACGCTGTTGGTCGCGCGTTGCTGCGATAAAGCAGTCTTTTGAGTCAATAAAAAATTGCCAATTTCCACAGCGACATCATCGGCATTTGCCTCACGCGCCTCCCGTAAAACTTGTAAAAAGGGCTGAATGGAAGCATTGCCGTCGTATTTAGAACGCATGAAGGTAAAGGCACGGTCAAAACTACCTTCCTGCCTCAGGACAAAGAGCAACAACTGCTCAACAAGAGGGTCTGGTGCTTTCTTAACCGCTGCATAGAGGACTTTCTTGACGGCTGAATTGTGGACCCCATTAGGATCCTTGCTCAGGTTATTCGCAATGCGCATCTTGATACTGCTCAGGTAGCCACTGTTCTGTCTTGCCGCTAGGAGATAAGCCTCATATTGAGCCTCGTATTGTCCTAGTTGTGCATGCAATTGCCCTCTTTCAAAGGCGGTGCGAACATTCGGCTGGGTAGCTTCTGCGATTTGGTACAGCCCAATTGCTTCCTCGATATAGTTGTAATTTTCCAGTTGTTGGGCACTCGCTCGAACAGAAAAAGGATTGCTACGGGTGAGATTTTCGAGCACGCTAAAATCTGGGCCACGTCTCCCTAGGGTCAGGCTGAAGTGCCAGTAATCAACATAATAAGCGGGCTTAGATTGCCCAAAAGTCCTGCTTTGTTTACGGGCCAATTTAAAAACCTTACCGGTATCCTCCAGCACCAAATAGGTTTCGAGGAGTTTTTCATAAGTAGGCCCAACTGGATTTTCCGAGTGCAGTTTTTCG
>Ga0315330_10001019_pt1 | contig 18550 bp, 17 predicted proteins | sample M140m34915metaG_FD_203453 | JGI IMG/M metagenome (GOLD analysis project Ga0315330, IMG submission 203453) | Ammonia-oxidizing marine archaeal communities from Monterey Bay, California, United States - M1 40m 34915 | ecosystem: Environmental > Aquatic > Marine > Intertidal zone | place: USA...
TTAATGGTAAACAAGGACATGTTGCATATCCTGAAAAGGCTAAAAACCCAATAGATGATTTGATTAGTATTTGTAAAGAACTTCAAAAACCTCTGGATTCAGGTAGCAAAGCATTTCAACCAAGTAATTTAGTTGTGACATCGGTAGATGTTGGTAATAATGTAACAAACCTCATTCCTCAAAGAGCATCTATAAGGTTCAATATAAGATTCAATGATAATTTTAACTCTAAACAATTAGTAAAATTAATAAAAGAAAGAATTTCGAAGAAAAAGGTTGATTTTAAATTAGATTATAAAGTGTCCGGAGAATCTTTCTTTAATTACTCGGAAAAACTTACGGAAGCATTAACTAAGTCTATAAAAAAAGTTACTAAAATCAAGACTGAACTCAGTACATCTGGTGGAACATCGGATGCAAGATTTATATCGAAAATCTGTCCTGTAATTGAATTTGGAATGATTGGTAAAACAATGCATCAAGTCAATGAATATTCACGGATTGATGATATTAAAGAGTTAACTAAAATTTATAAGTTTTTTCTAGATAATATTTTTAAAGATAAATATTAGTAAATAATTTTTTCTAAATATAGTCCATGAGGTGGTGCTGTTGGGCCGGCAGTTTTTCTGTCTTTAGACTCTAAAACTGATTTAATTTTATTAATATCCCACTTTCCTTCCCCAACCATCACAATTGAACCAACTATAATTCTAATTTGATTATGAAGAAAGGATTTACCCTTTATCCTCATACTTATCAGTTTTTGTTGTTTCTTTATAGATATACTGTCTATGGATCTTACTGATTTTTTTGACTGACAATGAATGGACCTAAATGCATTAAAATCATGCGTACCTAACAAATGGTTAGCAGCACTACTCATTTTTTCAATATCAAGGGGTATTGGGAAAAACCAAGAACTTTTATTTTGTAAATATGACATACTTTGTCTATTTAATATTTGGTATAAGTATGTTTTTTTTTTTGCAGAGAACCTTGCATGAAAGTTGCTACTCACAGCTGTTGATTTTAAAATTGTAATTTTATTAACTCTTTTTCTTAAATTAGAGTTCAAAGCCTTGAATATTTTTTCATGAGGAATTTTATTATCACCTAAGTCAAAATGAGCTACTTGTCCTAATGCATGAACTCCTGCATCTGTTCTACCTGCAACAATTAACTTTATTTTGGTATCATAAATTTCCTCTAAAGATTTTTCTATTTCATTTTGAATGGACTTGCCATCTCTTTGACTTTGCCACCCAACATAATCCTCACCGTTATACTCAATTAAGAGTTTTATTCTTATCATTATGAAAACCAAATATCTTTTAATTTTACGCCATTAATAAATTCTTTTGCAGAGATTGGTTTCCCCCCTTCTTTTTGTAATGAAATTATCTTTAGATAACCTACTCCACATTTTACTTCCAGCTTATCAGTAGATTGACCGATTTTCAGATTAAGTTTATTTAAATATTCTGTTTCTTTTAAATATTCTGTTTTCAGTATCTTAATTCTTTTTTTACTGTCTAGAAGTGTCCAAGATCCGGGGTGGGGATTGAATGCCTTTATCTTAAAAAAAATCTTTTTTGCATCCTCAGACCAATTAATTTTTGACTCTATTTTTTTTATTTTAGATGCATAGGTGGCCTTTGCAACATCCTGAGTTTGAAGTTTATAGTCATTATTAATGATTTTATTTAAAGCCTCAGTAAGTAAAGTTTTTCCATCCTCAATAATTTTGTTGTAAAGAGTCCCACTTGTATCATCTTTTTTAATATCAAAACTTCTCATTAAGATAATTGGTCCTGCGTCCAGCTCTTGAATAATTTTCATTATAGTTACACCAGTTTTTGCGTCACCGTTCATTAGAGCTCTTTGTATCGGTGCTGCCCCTCTCCACCTTGGTAATAATGAAGCATGGATGTTAACTGCCATATGTTTAGGAGAATCTAATATTTTCATCGGAATTAATCTTCCGTAGGCAACAACAACTAGAAAGTCAACCATTTGTGAACAAATACATTCTATAAATTTTTCGTTATTTGTATTTTCAGGATAGAATACCTTTATATTATTTTTCTCTGCCCAAAAATGCACAGAAGATTTTTTCAAAAGTTTTCCTCGTCCTGACTTTGCTGGTGGTTGAGTTACCACAAAGCTTATTTCAAAATCATTATTAAAAAGATATTCTAAAAAATGAAGAGAGAAATCAGGTGTTCCAAAAAAACCTATTTTAATCCTTTGAGAGTCTTTCATTCTTTTTTTTTATTTTTTTTAATCTATCAAAAACTAATTTTCTTTTTAATTTTGATAAATGATCAATAAATAAAACTCCATTTAAATGATCAATTTCATGTTGAATACAAATTGATAAAAGTCCATCAATTTTTTTTCTTTCCTTTTCTCCAGCTTCATTGAACCATTCAACTTCTATAATTTTTGATCTTTCAACCTCTGCATAATATTCAGGAACCGATAAACATCCTTCTTCATTGACAAACTTCTCTTCGGATAAATTTATTATCTTTGGATTAATAACTGTTATCGGTTTAGATATATTGTCTTCATTTAAATCAATAACAATAATTCGCATTGTAATTCCTACCTGTGGTGCTGCTAAACCAATTCCATTTCCTGATGAGTAGAGTGTGTCGTACATATCCCTTACTATTTTTCTCAAATTTGAATCAAAATTTTTTACTTCAGTCGATTTATGTTTGAGTCTTGGATCAGGTATTGTTAAAATTTTTAAAGCTGCCATAGTAATTATATGAGTTTTGAATTAGTCATTATTTTTCTATTTTCAACTATAGTCATAGTATTCCTACTAATTCAATTTTTTTTTTCTAATTCTAATACTAAAGAAAGATTGAAATTATTAATTGACAAACAAGAGGGGCTTGAAAAATCTATCTACGATTTAATAGAAAAAAATTTTGATAAAATTGACTCTAAATTTGATCAATCATCATCAGAAAATAAAAGCAATCTTTTTCAAATAAAAGAAAAGATTTCTTTGATTGATAGAGCCCAACAAAATATAAATCATTTGACTGAGAATGTTATAGACCTTAAAAATATTCTTCATCATACTTCTAAGCGTGGAAGATTAGGAGAAATTCTTCTTGAAAACTTAATTAAAGATACTCTTCCTAAGGATTGTTATGAGTTTCAGAAAACATTATCAAATAAATCAAGAGTTGATTGCATGATCAAAGTTTCTGGAAATTTGAACAAGCTTTGTATAGATTCAAAGTTTCCCAAGGAGAGTTATGACAAAATGATGAAAGCAAATACGAAAGATGAGAAAATTAAGTCCTCAAAGCTTTTTAAATCAGACATTTCAAATCATATACAAGATGTTAAAAAAAAATATATTATTCCTGGGGAAACTGCTGATATAGCGCTAGTTTTTATTCCAAGTGAACAAATTTATATTGAAATTTTTAACTTATTCCCAGGGATTACTGACTATTTTTATGAAAGTAAGATTTTTTTAATTTCCCCAACTACGCTTTGGATAGTTCTGAATTCTATAGAAAGTCTTTTAAAGGATAAGCGAATACAGGGCAATGCAACCCTAATATTTCAGCATTTAAAAGAACTTAGTGTTGAGATTACACGTTTGGAGGATAGAGTAAAAAAAATGGACTCTCATTTTTCAAATGCCCAAAATGATTTGAACGAAATACTTATCACAACAAAAAAAATTACTAATAAAAAAAGTAAAATTCTTCTTATGGATACTAAGGATTAGTATTGATTTTAGATCTAGATTTAAATGCCGTAGATAAAGTATTGTAATCAAGAATTTCCAATTCAGATCCCATTGGCATACCCTGAGCTAACCTAGTTACTAAAAAATCTGATTTATCGCATTGATCAGCAATATATTGAGCAGTTATTTGCCCTTCGATTGTTGCATTCGTTGCAATAATTATTTCCTTAATATTTCCATCTTTTAATCTACTAAATAATTTAGGTATGTTTAACTCTTCAGGACCTATACCATCAATAGCTGATAATACTCCACCTAAAACATGATACAATCCATCGAATGCGTTACTTTTTTCAATAGCCCATAAATCAGCTATATCTTCAATAATACATATTTTGTCTGCCTGCCTTTTAACATTAGTACATATCCCACATGGACTTATTACGTCAATGTTCCCACAATTTTCACATAATTTAATATTTGATTGAACATCAGAAAGCGATTCAAGTATTTGAGGTATGAGATTTTTTTTTTTTAATAAGTATAGGACAACTCTCCTTGCTGACCTCGGGCCTAAACTTGGAAGCTTAGCAAATAAGTTTATAAGCTCATTAAGTGATGATGTAGACATTTTTAGAAAGGTAACTTCATACCGGGTGGTAATCCCATACCTTCAGAAAGGGTTCCTAGCTGATTAGCAGCATTTTCTTTTACTTTTTTATTTGCGTCATTCATTGCAGCGATAATTAAGTCTTCTAAAACCTCAACTTCCTCAGCGTTAACTAAGGATGGATCTATCTTTAACCCTTTAACTTCATTTTTTCCGTTTATTGTTAGTTTTACTGCCCCCCCACCTGATGTACCTTCTACCTCTTCACTTTCTATTTTCTTTTGCATTTCTGCCATCTTTTCTTGCATAGCCTTTGCTTGTTTCATTATTTGAGACATATTATTCATTTTGTTTCCTTTTATAATTAGTTGTTATCAGTAACCCTTTTTATAGAAATTACTTCAGATGAAGGAATGATTTCAAGAATTTTTTTTATTATTTCTTTTTTTTTAAATTCATTTATTTGCTCATCCCTTCTTTTTATCTCATATTCTGCAATTGACTCATAGCCTTTTTTAATTGATAGAGAGAAGATCCATTTATGATTCATTTTTTTCTCTAAAATCTTAGTTGCCTTCCAAAGAATACTCTGACTATCTATACTTTTATTTATACTCTCTAATTGAATCTCACCAACCTTTTTATCAGTATTAATTTCCTGCAAGGAAAATAATTTGAAACTATTTCTTAGATGAAATGAAATTTGCATTTCTGATTCTGCTTCAATTATATCAACAAATTCTCTAAACCTAAGCATTTGGCTCTCAAAATCTGGTTTGATTTGCTTGGGATTATTTAGTGTGTTAACAACAACTTTCTCAGCAAGATTATTTTTTTTACTAACATTGTGTTTTAATGCTGAATGATTTTCTTTTGAATCTATGATTTTTTCATCCTTTGAATTTAACTTACTTAACTTTTGGTCATTTTTAATGTCTAAACTGACTGATTCTATATTTTCAACTTTATGATTTAATGCCTCAAAGGGTGTGGGTATTAATGAAACATAACACAATCTCATAATTGCCATTTCAAAACTTTGCTTTTCGTCAAATGATCCCTGAATTTCATTCATATATCTTTGCATCAGCTCCCAAAATCTCGTTAGAAAATCTATACCATAATTTTGAGAAATATCCTTTAATCTATCTAACGTATTTGAATCTAGATAAAAATCTTGATGGTCTAATCCACATCTTAGTTTCATAGAATAAAAACATAGATCCATCAAAGATTTTGCTAAAATGTTTAGTGTCGCTCCTTTTTCATATAGTTCTTCAAACTTCTCTAAAGAAAGTTTTACATCACCTTTGCATAGTAATTTATATAGGTCTATTACTAAGTTGTTATCTGAGAGTCCCAATACATCTTTTACTATTAATGAATTTATAACCTCTCCTCTTGACAAAACATTATCAAGAATTGAAAGCGCATCTCTGACAGACCCTTCAGATGCTTGAGCAATTAATATAGATGACTCATCGTCAAGATTTAGTTTCTCTTTCTCTGCTATTTTCTTTAGAAAGTTAGTCATTAAACTTATGCCGATTCTTCTTAATTCAAACTTTTGACATCTTGATAGAATTGTCACAGGTATCTTCTCTGTTTCAGTTGTTGCAAAAATAAACATTACATCCTCTGGTGGCTCTTCCAAGGTTTTCAGTAATGCATTAAAAGCGGCCTTTGAAAGCATATGAATTTCATCAATTATATAAATTTTCTTTTTTGCTTCTACAGGTTTATAACCAGTATTTTCTATAATTTCTCTAACATCTGAAACTCCCGTTCTACTTGCTGCGTCAATTTCCACTACATCAATATTATTTTCTTTATCTATAGAAAGACAATTTGAACAGTTGCCACATGGATCAGCATCTGCCAGATTAATATTATTGCAATTCACAATTTTTGATATAATTCTTGCAATTGTTGTTTTGCCAACACCTCTAGTTCCTGAAAATAAAAATGCGTGTGGAACTCTATCAAGTTTTACTGCACCTTTTATTATTTCACAAGTCTCTGATTGACCAATAATATCCGAAAGTTTTTTTGGCCTATATTTCCTTGCTAAAACTATATATTTTCTTTTTTCCATTTTTTAAATTATTAAGGAGCTGAAGTCTAACCCAACAATTATCACTGCGGCTGCTTCCTTTCAGACCTGACCGGGTTCACGACATTATTGCCTAAATTCAACTCCCATTACAAATTAACATTTTAGGAAAAAAAGTTAAAATATTATTTTCTAAATGATGAGGCTTCGTAAAATCCAAGTATTTTTATTTTATAAGAGAAACTCTTAAGCATTTCCAAAGCATTGGTAAAACTTATAGTTTTAGGATGTGACTCCACATCAATAAGAAAAGAAAATTGCTTAAAGTCTTTATTCACGAAGAAACTTTCCAATCTTGTTAAATTAATTCCATTTTGAGCAAAACCACCTAAAGCTTTGTATAAGGCGGCAGGAGTATTTTTTGTATTAAAAATTATTGTAGTAATTGTTTTCTTTTGTATATCAACTTCTAACTGTTTTCTTGAAAACACCAAAAACCTTGTGACATTATTTTTGTTATCCTCGATATTCCTTTTACTGATTTTAAGATCGTAAATATCTGATGCTAGCTCTGATGCAATTGCAGCATTTTGATTATTTTTTTTTTTTGAGATAAATTGGGCAGCACCAGCAGTGTCCATAAAATTAATAGGTTTAAGTTTCCACTTTTTAATATTTTTTTTACATTGAGAAAGTGCGTGAATGTGACTGTAAACAAATTTTACATTTTTAAGTAGACTATTTTTGTTGATTAACAAGTTATGCTCTATTCGTAAATAATGCTCGGCAATTATCTTTAGTTTGATACTTTGAAATAAACTATGCATATCTGCCACTCTTCCTGCTATATTATTCTCTACAGGAATCAAAGCTAAATCTGCTTCTTTCTTATCTACAGCCTCGATTGTTTCTTCAAAGGTTTCACATGGAACTGTGACAAATTTTTTGTAGAATTTTTTACAGGCTAGGTCTGAAAATGCTCCTTTAAGTCCTTGAAAAGAAATTTTTTTTTGTTGCATTATAAGAGTGATTTAAAATTATTTTTCCTAAAAATCAATCTAATTTTCATTAAATCATCAATAGTGTCTACACTTGGAGGGTTATAATCTATTTTAAATACTTTGATTTTATAACCATTATCAATAGCGCGCATTTGTTCCAATTTTCTTTTTATTTCATTATTTGTTTGTTCCAACCCTATTATTTGTTCAAGAATATCTGATTTAAAGGCGTAAATACCAATGTGATGATATTGATTCTTCAATGATTTTATTTTTCTTCTAAAGTCCATGGCATAACCCTCATTTTCTATAATATTTACCTGAGCTTTAACTATATTTTGATCAGATATTTCTTGTTTTTCTAGATTGCATACAGCACTACCAATATCCACTTTTTGATCTCTAAATAAATTAATTGTATTTTCAATAAGTTCCTTTTTAAATAGGGGGAGATCTCCTTGTAAATTTATTATAATATCAAACTTTTTATCAATTCCTTTGTAAGCCTCAAAAACCCTGTCAGTTCCACTTTTATGTTCATTTATACTCATAAATGCGTTGATATCATGCTTTCTACACAAATTAAAAATTTCACTACTATCAGTAGCTACATAAACCTCTGCTAAGTTTAATCTTTTAGCTGTTTCAGCAACTCTTATAATCATCTGCTTTCCAGATATTTTTCTGAGCAATTTTCTCTTTAATCTTTTAGACTCCAACCTAGCTGGAATAATTATTATTGCTCTAAGATTTTTTTTTATTTTATTGATCACAATTTACGTATTTTATAATACTATTAATATTTGTTTTAAGAAATGTTAAATTATGAATAAATATTTTTTATCCATTATCTCTATCCTCCTTTTATTTCAATCATTTAAGGTTTATGATGAATTATTTTATCATCAAGCTTCTGATGAAAAATCTGTTATTTTTTCATCGGTAGAAGGCGAAGAATCTGAAGCTGAAAGTGAGAATGAATCTGAAGTTAAAGGTGAGGGTGAAAATACTCAAGAAAAAGAAGTTGATTTAGCTTCGCTATTTAAAGAAGTGGATATATCAAAAGGTGAAAAGATTGCAAAGCAATGTTCAGCCTGTCATGATTTTAGTATTGATCTTAAAGTAAAGGTAGGACCACCTCTGTGGGGAGTTGTAAATCGAAAGTCTGCAGCAATATCTGATTATAAATACTCAACATCTTTAATAGATTTTAAAAAAAATTGGACAAGAGAAACACTTTTTTATTTCTTAGAAAGTCCAAAAAATTATATTGATGGTACAAAAATGATTTATAAAGGACTAAGAAAAAGTTCTGATAGAGTTAATCTAATTTCATACCTAGAATCTCTTAAATAAATGCAAGTAGATACAAGTGAACTCCTTAAGTTTGCAAATAACTTTGCTGACCAAAGTCGTTTAATTCTTAGGAAAAATTTTTTAAGTTCCTTTAATGTTGAAAAAAAAATTGACGGTTCATTTGTTACTAATGTCGATAGAGAAGTTGAATCGTTATTCATAAAAAAGTTACAGAATGGGTTTAATGAGCATGGCTTGATTGGAGAGGAATTTGGTGAGCTGAACTCTGACGCAGAATATATTTGGGTTATAGATCCACTTGATGGAACTCACAGCTTTATTTCAGGAAAGCCATTATTTGGGACACTTATCTCATGTTTAAAGGATTCTAAACCAATATTAGGCCTCATAGATATTCCAATGCTAAATCAAAGATGGGTGGGGGCTGAAAATCTTGGTGTATATTTTAATAATACAAAATGCTCCAAAAATATTGTTGAGAAAAAATTTTCTGAAACAATTGTTACGTCAACATCCATGTTGATGTTTGATGAAAAAAATTTAGAAAAGGTGAAAAAAATTTATTCCTCCTCCCAATTCCCTGTGTTTGGTACAGATTGTTATGCTTATGGACTATTAATTTCAGGAAAAATTGATTTAATTGTAGAGGCAAATATGAAACCTTGGGATTATCTTGCACAAGTTGCATTGATAAATGAAGTGGGTGGTTTTATAAGTGACTGGAATGGTCAAAACTTAAATCTTAATTCGAATGGAAAAGTTATTGCATCTATGGATAGAAATCACCATAAAAAGTTGATAAACATTTTAAGTTAAAATGAAATATCTTCTTCTATTAATTCTAAATTTTTTTATATACTCAGATTTGAAAGCTGAACCTCTTCAGTATAAACATGGATTAGCTATGCATGGAGACTTAAAGTATAAAAAAAATTTTGAAAAGTTTGAATATGCTAATGATAAAGCTACTAAAGGAGGAACAATAAGACTATCGAGTATCGGAACTTTTGATAACTTAAATCCCTATATCTTAAAAGGTGTATCAGCTATGCAAGCTGCTTATTTATTTGAAACACTAATGAAGTCATCCTTTGATGAACCTTTCAGTCAGTATGGTTTAATTGCTGAAGGAGTTAAAATTCCAAATGATAGATCATGGGTTATGTTTAAGATTCGAGAAGAGGCAGAGTTTTCAGACGGAAGCAAAATTACACCAGAGGATGTTATTTTTTCATTTGAAACAATTACAACCAAAGGACACCCGTATTATAAAAGTTATTATAGCCAGGTAGATTCGGTAATAAAAATAAGTAATGATGAAGTTAAGTTCAATTTCAAAGGTGAACCAAACCCAGAGTTACCATTAATAATTGGTTATCAATTACCCATCTTTTCAAAGAAAGATTGGAAAGATAAGGATTTCAGCCAAACAACATTAACCCCCCCTTTAGGAAGTGGTCCATATCTTATTGATGAAGTTAAGGCAGGTAGAAGCATAACTTTAAAAAAAAATCCAAACTACTGGGGCAAAAATATTAATGTTAATGTTGGCCGTTATAATTTTGAAAAAATTCATACTGATTTTTTTAGAGATGAAATCGTTGCAATAGAGTCTTTCAAATCAGGAGGCTATGACTTTAAGTTAGAGAATTCATCAAAAAATTGGGCAACTGCATATGATTTTAGTGCTGTTCAAACAAAAAAAGTATTAACTGAAGAAATAAAAAATTATAGGCCAAGTGGAATGCAAGGGTTCGCTTTTAATATAAGAAAATCTATTTTTAAGAATAGAGAAGTACGTAAGGCATTAACTTATGCATTTGATTTTGAATGGTCAAATCGAAACCTGTTTTATAATGCCTACACAAGAACAAAAAGTTATTTTGATAACTCAGAACTGTCATCTCAGAATCTTCCAACAGAAGAGGAACTTTTAATTCTCAACAAGTTCAAAAATGAAATTCCAAATGATGTATTCAATACTGTCTACAAACCTCCCAATACAGACCTTCATGAGAATGGTTTAAGAAATAATTTAAGAATTGCAAGAAGGATTCTTAAAGAACAAGGATGGGTAATTAACAATGGTGTTTTAACAAATTCATCAAATGGAGAAGTATTTGAGTTTGAAATATTATTACGGTCTAGTTTGTTTGAACGAATTGTTTTACCTATGAAAAGAAATCTTAAAAAATTAGGTATTGAAATGAAAATTCGAACCGTCCAGGATGACTCACAGTATCAAAAAAGACTTGAGGAATTTGATTTTGATATGTTCGTTACAAATTTTGGCTCAATAATTTCACCTGGCAATGAACAAAAAAATTATTGGGGTACTGCAGCCGCAGATATACCCGGAAGTGCTAATAAAATTGGTGTTAAAAATAAAACAATTGATGAAATAATTGAAAAACTAATAAGTGCAAAAAATAGAAAAGAACTCGTTAACTACACACGAGTACTCGATAGAATCCTATTATTCAATTATTATGTAATCCCTCAATTCCATATCGGACATTATAGAGTCGCTTACTGGAATAAATTATCAAGGCCATCTATTAGCCCTAAGTATAATTTGGGGTTTGATTTTTGGTGGTATGACTATGATAAGGAATCTAAACTTGGAAATTTAACTAACAATGAGGTTGAAAAAAATAATTCGAATAATAATTATTATTACATAATTATGATTCTTGTATCTATACTAATCATCTGGAAAATTAGAAGAAAAGTATAATGTTAAATTACATACTCAAAAGAATACTGCTTATAATACCCACTTTATTTGGTATTTTAGCAGTAAATTTTATAATAATTCAAGCTGCTCCAGGTGGCCCAGTAGAAAAAGCTATCGCCCAAATTAAAGGTAATGAAGTTTCAGTGACCCAAAGGTTTTCATCTTCTGGTGGAGAGCAAACACAAACTAATAAATTAAACCTTAATTATGAAAGTTCAAAATATAGAGGATCACAAGGAATTGATCCAGACCTTATAAAAGAGTTAGAAAAGCAATATGGCTTTGATAAACCCCCTATGGAAAGATTTATAAGTATGTTAGGAAATTATTTATTTTTTGATTTTGGTGACAGTTTTTATAAAGACAAAACTGTCATAGAACTCGTAATCGAAAAGTTACCAGTTTCTATTTCTTTGGGATTGTGGACAACACTGATTATATATTTGATTTCGATTCCACTAGGGATAAAAAAAGCAGTAAAAGATGGTTCAGATTTCGATATAATGACTTCATCTTTGATTATAATTGGTTATGCGATACCAGGTTTCCTCTTTGCAATATTTTTAATAGTGCTTTTCTCTGGAGGAAGTTATTTTGATATCTTTCCATTAAGAGGATTAGTTTCAGATAATTGGAATGAATTAAATACAATTGATAAAATTAAAGATTATTTCTGGCACCTTACTCTTCCAGTATTAGCGATGGTAATTGGGGGGTTTGCAAGTCTTACAATGTTAACGAAGAATTCATTTCTCGATGAAATAAATAAACAATATGTTATCACTGCACGTGCTAAGGGTATTAGCGAAAAAAAAGTTTTATACGGACATGTATTTAGAAATGCAATGTTAATTGTAATCTCTGGTTTTCCATCAGCATTTATAAATATTTTATTTACTTCATCCTTATTGATAGAGGTGATTTTCTCTTTAGACGGATTAGGGTTACTTGGCTTCGAAGCTGCACTTGGTAGAGATTATCCTGTTGTATTTGGAAGCTTGTATATATTTACACTTATTGGATTATTACTTAAACTGATAAGTGACTTAACTTATGTGTTAATTGATCCAAGAATTGACTTTGAAAATAGAGGTGGCTAAATGAAATTCAGTCCACTTACCCAGAGAAGGATTAATAATTTTAAAGCAAACAAAAGAGGATTATATTCTGCAATCATTTTCACTATAATATTTACTATTACGCTTTTTGCAGAATTCATTGCTAACGACAAACCTATTTTAGTGAAATATGACGGAGGTATATATTTTCCTGTTTTTGAAAGAATACCTGAAACATATTTTGGTGGAGAATTTGAAACGGAAGCTGATTATAAAGATCCTTTCGTGCAAAATTTAATCAACAACAAAGGCTTTTACCTTATGCCTATAATAGAGTATTCATTTGATACAATTAATTATGATTTAAAGGTACCATCACCCTCGGCTCCAACACTTGAAAATATTCTTGGCACAGATGATCAAGGAAGAGATGTTCTTGCTAGACTAATTTATGGTTTTAGAATATCCGTTTTATTTGGTTTGATTTTAACTTTACTCTCAAGCTTTATAGGAGTAGCTATTGGAGGATTACAGGGCTTTTACGGTGGGAGGATTGATCTTTATGGTCAGAGATTTATTGAAATTTGGTCAGGTCTACCAGTTTTATTCCTCTTGATAATCATCTCAAGTTTCATAGAGCCCAGTTTTTGGATACTTCTTTCAATAATGCTTTTATTTAGTTGGATGGCATTAGAAGGAGTAGTTAGAGCTGAATTTTTAAGAGCGAGAAATTTTGAATATGTGAAGGCAGCAAAGGCTTTAGGTTTAGGGAATATAAAAATTATGTATAAGCATGTTCTTCCAAATGCAATGGTTGCAACGCTAACTTTAATGCCTTTTATTCTTTCTGGGTCAATAGCTACTCTTACATCTCTTGATTTCTTAGGTTTTGGATTACCACCTGGCTCACCGTCATTAGGTGAAATGGTTGCCCAAGGTAAGGCTAATTTACAAGCACCATGGCTTGGCATTTCAGCATTTTTAACACTATCAATTCAATTGAGTTTACTTGTTTTTGTAGGTGAGGCAGTACGAGATGCTTTTGATCCTAGAAAGGTGTTTTAATGAAAAAAAAAATCATAGATGTAAAAGACTTAAGTATAAATTTTAACTTCAATAATCAGCTTGTTAAAGCTGTCAATGGTAGTAGTTTTACAATAAACGAGGGTGAGTGCTTTTCGATTGTTGGTGAAAGTGGGTCTGGAAAGTCTGTAACGGCAATGTCTATGATGAGACTCTTAAAAGAAAACTCTAATACACATATTGCTGGTCAAATAAAATATAACAATAAGGATATCCTTAGACTTAATGAAAAAGAGCTATCAGATATTAGGGGGAAAAAGATTTCAATGATCTTTCAAGAACCTATGACATCACTTAACCCTCTTCATACAATAAAAAAACAAATTAAAGAATGTATTATTGATTTAGATAATACTGACAAAAAGATAATAAACTTATTAAATGAGGTTGGAATAGAAGATGCCAATGAAAGACTAAATTTTTATCCTCATCAGCTTTCAGGTGGGCAAAGACAACGGGTTATGATAGCCATGGCAATTGCAAATAAACCGGATTTACTAATAGCAGATGAGCCAACAACTGCTTTGGACGTAACAATTCAAAAACAAATCCTAGATTTACTTAATGGTCTGAGAAGGAAATTCAAAATGTCTTTGTTATTAATTACCCATGATCTCTCTATTGTGAAAAAGATTGCTGACAAAGTTGCAGTAATGGAAAAAGGTAAAATTGTAGAACAAGGTTCAACAAATAAAATATTCAAAAGCCCAAGTCACCCATATACTTTAAAGCTTATAAACTCAAAACCTACTTTAAAAAAATTTAAATCAAAAAGTAATCACGTGATTCTAAAAACTGAGAATTTAAATATCAAATACAAAATTAAAGATAGTTTTTTTAATAAAAGAAAAGTTTTCTTTCATGCTGTAAAGAAATTAAATCTTGAGATTAAAGAAGGACAAACTCTTGGAATAGTTGGTGAAAGCGGGTCAGGGAAGAGTTCATTGGCCCTAGCGTTATTAAAGTTAATTAATTCGGATGGTCAATTTTTTTACAACGGGCTTGAAATTTCAAAATTAAAAGAAAGGGATTTTAGACCCTTTAGGAAAAATATTCAGATTATATTTCAAGACCCTTTTGCATCCCTTAGCCCAAGATTAACAATTGAAAAAATTATAAGTGAGGGATTAGAAATTCATAGGAAAGAACTTTCAGCCAAAGATATTTCTGTACTAACTGGAGATATTTTAGAGAAGGTTGGGTTAGATAAAACAATGTTAAGTAGATATCCTCACGAATTTTCGGGAGGACAAAGACAGCGAATTGCTATTGCTCGTGCACTTATATTAGAGCCAAAATTAATCATTCTTGATGAACCAACTAGTGCTTTAGATATGACCGTTCAAAAACAAATCGTTGATTTACTACTTAAGTTGCAACAAGAATTATCTCTTACCTACGTATTTATAAGTCATGACCTGAAAATTGTTAGAGCCTTATCGGATGAAATAATGGTAATGAAATCTGGAGAGGTTGTGGAAAGAGGTGCTGCTGAAAAAATTTTCCTTAACCCAAAAAACAACTATACAAAGAACCTAATTAATTCTGCTTTTATTTAGAAAATCTGTTTTTTATAAGTTCACTTAAAGCTCTTATTCCCATAGCCTCTCCTCCTTCATATTTTGAGAATATGCTTGTTTTTGTCCATGCCATCAAATCAATATGTATCCAAGGGATATCTTTTTTTATAAATTGCTCCAAAAATAATGCTGCCGTAATTGCCCCACCAAAACTACTGTTACCAATATTTTTCAGATCGGCATGATTTGATTTTATCTGACTTATGTAATTTTGCCATAAAGGTAATTCCCAAAGAGGATCTCCTAATTTCTCAGATTCATTCTTTAAATCTTTAGAAAAACTTGTGCTATTTGAAAAAAAACTTGGGATTTCCAACCCCATAGCAACTCTCGATGCACCTGTCAGCGTGGCCATATCAATAACTAGTTCTGGGTTATTTTCTGAAGCATATGTTAAAGCATCGGCCATAATCAAACGTCCTTCAGCATCAGTGTCAGAGACCTCAACGAAAGTACCTTGTCTGGATTGATAGATATCGGATGGTCTCATAGATTTGTCAGATAGAGAGTTTTCAACTAAACAAAGAAGAATATTGACCTCTACGTTGAGGTCTAATGTAGATAGTATTTTTCCCAAACCAATAGCATTAGCTGCACCCCCCATGTCTTTTTTCATAAGTGACATTCCATTACCTAACTTAAGATTTAGTCCGCCTGTATCAAAAGAAACTCCCTTACCAATAATATAAATCTTTCTCTTATTTTTTTTTTTGGATTTAAATTCACACAATAATGGCTCATTTTTTTTTATTGAACCTTTTCCGACAGCAGAGATAAGAGGAAATTCTTTTTGTAAAAATTTTCCACTAAATTTTTTAGAAGAAAAGTTCTGTTTTAAATAATCTTTAGCTGAATCATAAATTTGTTTTGGTCCAAGAACATTTGGTGGCATATTTATTAGGTCTCTAACATAAAAATAAACATCTTTAAAAAAATCAATTTTTTTTTCATTTTTATGAAGAGATTTTAATATATTATTTTTACTTTTAATTTTTTTAAATTTTTGAAAGTTGTAGCTCTCTAATTGCCAACCAAGTCTTATGTTAAATTCTTTATTTTTGTCTCCACCTATCAATTCTAAATAAAATGTTTCATTTTCACAAAAGTTGTAAAGCTTCATACCAAGATTTAATAATAAGTAATTCATCTGGAAAGGTTCTAAATGAAAATTAGTCGTAAATAATATTATAGAATTATCTTTCCTTAAAATATTTTTTGGAGTAAATGTGTTTTTTTTTAATAATTTTGCTTGATCTTTCAACTCATCAGGTATTGAGCTGTTTTTGATGTAAATAATTATTTTGGGTTTAAAATTAGTGATTTTGCTTTGTTTTGCCATAATTATATTATATAACATTATAAATTAATTTAAATAATTCAACTAAAAGGGCTTTCTAAATGATTCACATTCAAAAGAATTTACTAAACTATTTATTTACAATTTCAGTTTTTTTTACTCCGGAATTAGTCCTCTCCGCTGATGGAGAAGGACCACTTTATATAGATATGATAACCAGTCCAATAGGGATAATTTGTTTAGCACTTTTTGTCATAGCTTATGGTTTTGTAATGGCAGAGGAGTTCACCCATTTTAGAAAATCAAAACCTGTAATACTTGCGGCTACGGCTATTTGGGGAATTATTGCTTTCTATGCTAGTAGCGATCCTAGCTTATCAACACACTGGGCTGAAGGTAAGTTTAAGCATTTAATATTAGAATTCGCAGAATTATTCTTCTTTCTGTTCGTCGCAATGACCTATGTAAATGCTCTCACGGAGAGAAAAATGTTTGATGCATTATGTGCATGGCTTTCAAATAATAATTTTAGTTATAAAAAAATATTTTTGATTACTGGCGTGATAGCATTCTTTTTATCTCCAATTGCAGACAACTTAACAACGGCACTTATTCTTGGAACTGTTGTGATGGTTGCTGGTCAAGGTAATAAAGGGTTTATTGTTCCTGGTTTAATCAATATTGTTGTTGCAGCAAATGCGGGTGGAGCATTCTCCCCTTTTGGTGATATAACTACATTAATGGTTTGGCAAAGAGGGTTTGTGTCTTTCTTCGATTTCTTTGCAATTTTTCTTCCATCTGTGGTTAACTATTTGATACCTGCAGCTATAATGTACTTTGCAATTCCAAATGAAATTCCAAAAGGTGACGGAAAAAAAGTAAAAATAGAACCTGGAGGAAGTGTGATTGCAATACTTGGTATTTTAACTATCTCAATAACAGTTGCGGGACACCAAGTCCTTCACATGCCACCAGTTTTTGGTATGATGTTTGGTCTCGGAATGTTAGGGACATATGGATATTTTTTAAAGACAAGACATCCTGGTAAAAATAAATTTGATATTTTTGAGCTAACAGGTAAAGCTGAATGGGATACTCTTCTATTTTTCTATGGTATACTTGTTTGTGTAGGTGGATTAGCTTCTCTAGGCTACCTAAAACTTATTTCGGATGATATGTATGTTACGTTAGGGGCAACATACGCTAACATACTTGTAGGTATTCTATCTGCGATAATTGATAACATACCAATAGTTTATGCAGTTTTAACTGCACATCCTTCAATGGACATGGGACAATGGTTACTGATAACTCTTACAGCTGGAGTTGGAGGTTCCTTGTTGTCTATTGGTTCTGCGGCAGGGGTTGCTTTGATGGGACAAGCAAGGGGAATCTACACTTTCTTTGCACACTTAAAGTGGTCATGGGCAATTTTATTAGGTTATGCTGCCAGTATTGTTGTTCATTTGTGGCTAAATGCCGAGTTGTTCGATTTAGTGCCACTAGAGAAAAGGTAGTAACTGTTTACAAAATGCATACTGAGATTTAATTAGATTTTGGTATGCATTTTAAATTTATTTATTTAATGAGCTGCTTGAACCTTCAATATTTAAAACTTTAGAACCAACAGAGTAATTCTTAAGGTTTAATAATTTCTGCAACTTCATTAGTATTTTCTAAAAAAGAAAAATGAATCGATTTGTTTATCGTTTCATACTTATCAAGTTTCAATAGATTTTTTGTAAGTAATCTATCTGATTCTCTTGCCCAATCATTTTTTCCATAAATAAGCTTTACAGGTACTTTCACTTTTTCATAGATCTTTTTAATTCCATTATTTTTATTGAATTGCGATAGTACATTTCTGAAATGATAAACATATCCTTTTTTTTTAAGAGAGTTACATAATAGGTTTAAATATTTTTTTGGAAGTTTAGTCTTATCAAAAAATCCACCATTCATGATATTTTTTAGTATAAATTCATTCTCCAAACTAGAAAATAAACTTCCAATAACTGGCAAGCTAATATGAAATAAAATAAATTTTGCAAAAAGATTTCCTCTTTGAATACCTTCACCGAAATATG
>Ga0315330_10001021_pt1 | contig 18531 bp, 16 predicted proteins | sample M140m34915metaG_FD_203453 | JGI IMG/M metagenome (GOLD analysis project Ga0315330, IMG submission 203453) | Ammonia-oxidizing marine archaeal communities from Monterey Bay, California, United States - M1 40m 34915 | ecosystem: Environmental > Aquatic > Marine > Intertidal zone | place: USA...
GCACAGCCTGAGCGCGAGGTCGTGGCGCTCGAGGTAGCAGCCAATCGCTTTTGTGCAGAGGCGATCTGCGCTGACCGGGCGGTTCCCCCCGCGGACAACAGCGCCATGGATGGCTATGCGGTGGCAAGTCGGGATGTGCCCGGCGTGCTTTCAGTCAGCCAGCGTGTTCCTGCGGGGCAGGTCCCTGCACCACTGCAGGAGGGCACTGCAGCCCGCATCTTTACCGGTGCAGAAATTCCGGAAGGAGCGGATTCGGTGATCCTTCAGGAGGAGGCTCAGGCCCTTGCCGAGGGCGTTAAGCTCCCCGCGGCGACATCGGGGCAGCATATTCGCCGACGAGGCGATGATATTCAGCCAGGGGACCGGCTGGTGGCAGCCGGGCAGCGCATGACGCCTCAGGACATGGGCTTGTTGGCCTCGGTGGGCATCGACGCGGTCAAGGTCTTTAGGCCACTCACCGTTGCAGTATTGACCACCGGGGATGAGCTGCGCGAGCCCGGCAGCGGCGATTTGAGTCCCGGCCAGATCTACAATAGTAACCGCTTCAGTTTAGGGGCACAGATCGGCGCCTTGGGGATGACGGTATTGGATCTGGGCAACATCCCTGATGATCCCGAGCGCGTTGGCGAGGCGCTGGAGCGCGCGGCAGCGGAGGCTGATTGCGTGGTGACGGCGGGCGGCGTATCGGTTGGAGAGGAAGATCATGTTCGCAGCCAGATTGAAAGTCGGGGATCATTGAATCTCTGGAAACTGGCCATCAAGCCCGGCAAACCTCTTGCATTTGGCGAGGTTTGTGGCACGCCGATCTTTGGATTGCCTGGTAATCCGGTTTCCGCCTTTATCACCTTTGCGCTGGTAGCCAAGCCTTGGCTGATAGCGCGCCAGGGCGGGCGGGTGACGCCTGCGCTGCGTTTCCCGGTGCAGGCGGCTTTTACCGTGTCCCGGCCCGGGTCACGGGAGGAGTTTCTCCGCGTCCAGCTGCTTGGCGCGGGGACAGCGATGCGCGCGCATCTTGCCCGAAGCCAGAGCTCCGGCGTGCTCAGTAGTCTTAGTGAGGCGGATGCGGTGGCGGTGATTGCCCCCGGCACGACGGTGGCGGAGGGGGATTGGTTGGAGGTGATACCGCTGTCTGCACTCTGATAGCGCTGCGCGGTCCGAGCCGCGTCAGTCGGCGTAGCGACGAAAAATCAGCGTTGCGTTGGTGCCGCCGAAGCCAAAGCTGTTTGACATGACCTGACTCAGCCCTGCGTTGTCGACCCGTTCTATTGCAATGGGCATACCTTCAGCACCTTCATCGAGATTGTCGATGTTGGCGGAGGCCGCGACGAAGTCGTCTTGCATCATCAAAAGCGAATAGATCGCTTCCTGAACGCCCGCAGCGCCGAGCGAGTGTCCCGACAGCGACTTGGTTGAGCCAATTACCGGTGCGTTATCGCCAAATACCGTTCGCAGCGCATTGAGCTCCTGAATGTCTCCAGCGGGGGTGCTGGTGCCGTGAGCATTGATGTAATCGATGCTCCCATCGATCGTTTCCATCGCCTGCTGCATGCAGCGCACAGCCCCTTCGCCAGAGGGTGCCACCATGTCATAACCGTCCGAGGTGGCACCGTAGCCCACCAGTTCGGCAAGTATCGTCGCACCTCTCGCTTTGGCATGGGTGAGAGATTCCACCACGACCATGCCGCCGCCACCGGCGATTACAAAACCATCCCGGTCGGTATCGTAGGCGCGCGAGGCGCGCTCCGGCGTCTCGTTATATTGGCTTGAGAGTGCGCCCATCGCGTCGAACAGGGCGCTCATGGTCCAGTGCAGTTCCTCTCCGCCACCGGCGAACATTACGTCCTGTTTGCCGAGTTGAATCAGTTCCATCGCATGTCCGATGCAGTGCGCACTGGTGGAGCACGCCGAGGAAATGGAGTAGTTAACTCCCTTTATCTGAAAGGGTGTTGCCAGACAGGCCGATACGGTGCTGCCCATAGTCTGTGTTACGCGATAAGGCCCGACCCTGCGAATGCCGCGGTCCCGAAGGATATCGGCTGCTTCCACCTGACTCGCAGAGGAGGCACCGCCCGACCCGGCGACAATACCGGTGCGCGGGTCAGAGATTTGCGCTTGCGTCAGACCCGCCTGCGCGATGGCCTGCTGCAGGCTCAGGTAGGCGTAGCCTGCGGCGTCGCCCATGAACCGCCATTGTTTGCGATCGATGTGCTCGGAGAGGTCAATCTGAGGCGCGCCGGCAACCTGTGAGCGCATACCGGCATCAATGTGGTCCTGATACAGCGCGATACCCGATCGTCCGTTAAATAGGGCATCCCGCACCGCGGCGGCGTCATTACCGAGGCAGGAGACAATTCCCAGGCCGGTGATCACAACCCGCTCGGTCATTACATCGCCTCCGTATTCTGGAAAAGGCCAACGCGAAGATCTGAGGCGGTATAAATGGTCTCGCCATCTACTGAAACCGACCCGTCAGCAATACCCATTACTAGCTTACGCTCGATGACCCGCTTCATTTGGATGTGGTAGCGCACCTGAGTGTGGTTGGGCAGGATCTGCCCAGTGAACTTCACTTCACCGCATCCCAGGGCGCGTCCGCGGCCCGGGTTACCCCGCCAGCCAAGGAAAAACCCGACCAGCTGCCACATGGCATCGAGGCCGAGGCAGCCCGGCATCACTGGATCGCCCGGGAAATGGCAGGCGAAAAACCACAGGTCAGAATGAATGTCGAGCTCGGCGATGAGTTCGCCCTTGCCTGCGGCACCTCCCTCGGAGCTGATATGGGTGATGCGGTCTACCATCAACATATTCTCGACGGGGAGTTGCGCATTACCCGGCCCGAATAATTCGCCTAGGCCGCAGGCCACGAGCTCGGCCTTGTCGTAATGCGGCTGCGGAATAAAGGAAGAGCGCTCGGTCATTCGGGGAGTTTTCCAGAAAGCTTAGGGCGGAGACGGAAACGCACCACGTGCATCACCGCCGTGACGAGGATTGACGACACAATTGTAGAGGAAGGGCGCGACACGATCCAGCAACGGCTGAGCGTCACGCTTGGTGTCGATCGGATTGCGTCCGCGGAGTCTAGGCGACTACCATAATCCGAAAAATCACCACTGGGGTGACGCATCGCGGCACTTCCAGTAGCATCATCTTTCGTTTTTGACCCCGCTACGCTCGTTATGTTGATACCCGTGTTGCTATCCGGTGGTGTGGGCAGCCGCCTCTGGCCGGTCTCGCGCGCTGCCCGACCCAAACAGTTTTTACCCCTTGGAGGGGAAGGCTCCATGTTGCAGGAGACTCACCGACGTCTGCAGGGGCTGCAGTGTGGGCCGGCGATGGTGGTGTGTAACGACGAGCATCGCTTTATGGTGGCCGAGCAGCTGCGCGAGGTCGGCGCGGAAAGCGCCACGATTATTCTGGAGCCCGCGAGGCGTAATACCGCCCCCGCCATCGCCCTGGCTGCCCTGCAGGTGCAGGCTGACACTCCCGACGCACTGTTATTGGTCTTGCCGGCAGATCACCATGTGACTGAGCCAGCCGCATTTCGAGCTGCCGTGCAGCGGGCTGCGGTGCCTGCGCAGCGGGGCAAATTAATGACTTTTGGTGTGGTGCCCACCCGACCGGAAACGGGTTACGGCTACGTGCGCTGCGGCAATGCACTGACAGAGAACCTTTTTGAGCTGGCCGAATTCGTGGAGAAACCGGATAGGGCTACGGCCGAGCGGTATAGCGCGGAGGGTGACTATTTTTGGAATAGCGGCCTGTTTTTGTTCCGCGCTGATCGCTACCTTGCCGAGCTCGCCACGCACCAACCCGCCATGCTGAGCGCCTGCGAGCGGGCCATGGCAGGGGCCGAGCGCGATCTGGATTTCATTCGCCCTGACGCCGAGGCGTTTATGGCCTCGCCTGCCGACAGCATTGACTACGCGGTCATGGAGCATACGGAGGAGGGTGGCGTGGCCACACTCGAGTGCGGCTGGAGCGACGTGGGCGCCTGGTCGGCACTGTGGGAAATCGGTCATGCTGACGCTGATGGCAACGTGAGTGAGGGAGACGTATTGCTGCAGGACGCTCGCAATAACTATATCCGCAGCGAAAACCGCTTGGTGACCGCCATTGGGGTCGATGACCTGGTGGTGGTAGAAACCGCGGACGCCGTCTTGGTGGGGGCGCGAGATCGGATGCAGCAGATCAAGCAGGTCGTTGAAACGCTGACATCGCTTGATCGGCCTGAGGCAACCGTTCATCAAAAAGTCTTTCGGCCCTGGGGCTCTTACGAGTCGCTGGTGATCGGCGAGCAATTTCAGGTCAAGCGCCTCACTGTGACGCCCGGACAGACGCTATCCCTGCAGCTTCATCATCATCGGGCTGAGCACTGGGTGGTCGTGTCGGGTGAGGCGACTATCAACCGGGGTGACGATCAGCTGAGGCTGGGCCCCGATGAATCGACCTACATTCCAGTGGGTATGAAGCACCGCCTTGCCAATCGTGCAGCGGTGCCGCTGGAAGTGATCGAAGTACAGTCCGGTTCGTATCTAGGAGAGGACGACATCGTGCGCTTCGATGACGAATACGGTAGGGAGGAGACCCCGACATGATTGGTAAATGCCTATTCCCCGTGGCGGGTTACGGGACCCGCTTTCTGCCCGCTACCAAGAGTATGCCGAAAGAAATGCTCCCCATCGTTAACAAGCCTTTGGTGCAATACGGCGTCGAGGAAGCTATCGAAGCCGGTATGACGAACTGTGGGTTGGTGACTGGCCGCGGTAAACGGGCCATCGCCGACCATTTTGATATCAGCTACGAGCTCGAGCACCAAATCGCCGGATCGTCAAAGGAAGCCTACCTGGGCGGTATTCGAGAGGTGATTGAGCGCGGGGTATTTACGATGGTGCGCCAGCGGGAAATGCTGGGCCTGGGCCATGCGATTCTCACCGGTGAGCCGCTGATTGGTGATCAGCCGTTTGGCGTGGTGCTCTCGGACGACCTCTGCCTGAACCGCGGGGGCTCTGGCGTGCTGGCTCAGATGGCAGCGCTTTACGAGGAGTTCCAGTGTTCGATCGTCGCCGTGCAGGAGGTACCGATGGACGAGGTCCACCAATACGGTGTGGTGGCAGGGACGTCAGAGCGCGATGGCTTGACCCGCGTCACGGAAATGGTCGAAAAACCGCGAGAAGAGGAAGCGCCATCCAATCTTGCTGTCATCGGCCGCTATATTCTGACGCCCGATATTTTCGACATCATTCGCAGCACCCCCCCGGGCCGGAACGGCGAAGTGCAATTGACGGACGCGCTGCAAACGCAGGCCAGCGAGGGGCGTGTTCTCGCCTATCAGTTTGAAGGTCTTCGCTTTGATTGCGGCAGCGTGCCGGGTTTTGTTGAGGCCACCCAGCACGTTTTTGAACACTATTACGGTCAGGAATGATGGCCGACTCTCTCGAGTGCTTTAAGGCCTATGACGTTCGGGGGCGGATCCCGGACCAGCTCAATGAAGACATCGCCCGGCGCATCGGTCAGGCCTACGCCGAGGTCATCCAGCCCGGCACGGTGGTGGTCGGGCATGACATCCGCCTGACCAGTGAATCTATCAAAGCAGCACTGATCGACGGCCTCCTTGCACAGGGGGTCTCGGTGCAGGACATCGGCCTGTGCGGCACAGAGGAGATTTATTTTGCCACGACTCACCTGGGTGTGGGCGGCGGGATCGCGGTCACGGCGAGTCATAACCCTAAAGACTATAACGGCATGAAATTTGTGCGTGAGGGCTCGAAGCCGATTTCCGGAGACTCGGGTCTGGCGGAAATCCGTGCCACGGCGGAGCGCAATGCCTTTACCCCAGCCAGTTCGCTGGGCACGTTCAGTACGGTCGATACCGAGGCTGCATACGTTGAGCATCTCCTTTCCTATGTTGAGGTGTCAGCGCTGAAGCCCCTCAAGATGGTTTGCACGGCAGGTAATGGCGGCGCCGGTCGGGTTCTCGATGCGCTTGAACCCCATTTACCGTTTGAGTTCGTCAAGGTTCATCACGAGCCGGACGGCCATTTTCCCAATGGCGTGCCCAACCCACTGCTGGTAGAGAATCGCGCCGCCACGGCGGATCGGGTGGTGGCGGAGCAGGCTGATCTGGGGATTGCCTGGGATGGTGATTTCGATCGCTGCTTTTTCTTTGACAGCGCCGGGCACTTTATCGAGGGGTATTACATTGTGGGCCTGTTAGCTGAAGCCTTTTTGTCTCAGCTGGGGCCGCAGCGCATCGTGCACGACCCTCGTCTCACCTGGAACACCCAGGATATTGCCCTTGCGGGCGGCGGCGAGCCCGTGCTCAGTAAAACCGGTCACGCCTTTATCAAAGAGCGTATGCGCGACGTGGACGCGGTGTATGGCGGCGAAATGTCAGCCCATCACTATTTTCGGGACTTTGCCTACTGCGACAGTGGCATGATCCCCTGGCTGCTCATTGCCGCTTTGATGTCCCAGACGGGCCAGTCCCTTGGTGAACTGGTTGCGGCGCGAGAGGCCGCTTTTCCCTGCTCAGGCGAGATCAACCGTGAGGTAGCGGATCCGGCTGCGCTCCTGGCGGCGGTAGAGGCGCGTTATGGGGCGCAGGCGCTGGCGGTGGAAAAGCTCGACGGTCTGGGTCTGGATTTTGCGGACTGGCGCTTCAACTTGCGCATGTCGAATACCGAGCCGGTGGTCAGGCTGAATGTAGAATCGCGGGGCGATCACGCGCTGATGAGGGAGAAAACCGACGAGCTACTGGCCTTAATCGACGCCTGAGCGCTCAGTCGGTATTGGCGGCTCGCCACGCCTGTGCGGCGGCAAGGGTAGAGGGATCGAGTCCAGCCTCGGTCTCGCCGGTCGTGAGTAGTTCGCGCATGTGGGCGGCAATTTCCTTGCCCAATTCCACACCCCACTGGTCAAAGGCGTTGATACCCAGAAGTACCGCCAGAAAGTAGGTCTTGTGTTCATAGGCGGCTATCAAGGCGCCAAGACACTCAGGCGAGAGGGTGTCGATCAGTAGCAGCGAGTGGCTGCGATTACCGGGCAATTCCAATTGCCGGCTCGCTGCCTCATCCCAGTCCCGTTGGCGGCCTAGGTTGCCCGCCTCTGCAGTAGAGCGCCCGACCATCAATGCCCGACTTTGCGCCAGCGCGTGGGCGGCGAGCGCCTGCCGGGCGTCGCGATCCCCAGTGCCGGACCGCAGGGGCAGAATAATGTCGGCGGTGAACGAACGGGTGCCCTGGTGCAACAGCTGGTAGTAGGAATGCTGGCCAATGGTGCCCGCGGACCCCCACAAGACTGGCGCGGTGTCATGCTCGAGACGCTCCCCCTCGGAGGAGACTCGCTTGCCATTACTCTCCATCGTGAGCTGCTGCAGAAAGTCTGGCAGACGGGCCAGTTTCTGTGCGTAGGGCAATACGGCATGCGTATCGGCGCCCAGGTAATGGGTTTGCCAGAGCTCCAGCAGTGCCATGATCATGGGTAGATTTTCACCGGGCGACATCGCCGCCGTGTGGGCATCCATTAACCGAGCGCCCTCCAATAACTGCTGGAATGCGGGCCAGCCGAGCGCCAGTGGAATGCTGATACCGATCGCTGACCACAGCGAATAACGACCACCGACCCAATCCCATATCGGGAAGCAATGCTGAGGTGGAATATGCCATTGCCCGGCTTGCTCTACTTGCGCGGTCACGGCGATCAGATGCTGCCCGAGTGCATCATCGTGGAGGCCCCCTGCCTGCAGCCAGTCGCGGGCACGCGCGGCATTGGAGAGGGTTTCCTCGGTGGTGAACGACTTAGAGCAGATCACGCATAACGTGCTTTCCGGGTCCAGAGGGCGCAGCACGCGGTCCAGGTCCTCGGGGTCAATATTGGCCACAAAGTGTGCTCGAAGGGGTGCCTCGGGGCTCTTCAGCGCGTCGCATATCAGTCGCGGACCCAGATCCGAGCCCCCAATGCCTAGGTTCACGACATCGGTGAAGCGCTTGCCAGTCGCGCCGGTGGTTTGCCCGTTATGAATGGCCTCGACCAACGCGGCCATTCGCGACAGCGTCTTGTTCACGGCATCAGATTTTTCGGGGTGTCTGCTCACCTCGGTACCGCGAAGCAGCGTATGCAGGGCGGGGCGCCGCTCAGACGTATTGACGATCTGTCCGGCCACTAAAGACGAAAAAGCTTCTGGAAGCGCCCGGGCACTGGCCAACTCGAGCAGGCTCTGCCAAGCGTTGTCGTTGAGTAAGTGTTTGGAGAAATCAAGGGAGAGGCCCCCGGCTTCACAGCGATATCGGTCAGCTCGATCGGGCGCCTCGCTGAAGAGGTGATCCACACGCTCCTCGCCCAGCTCAGAGGCAGCGTCGAGGAGTGCTTCGTGCAATGCCTGAGGTGAAATCGCCATTACCCTTGGCGGTCTACCGCGTTGTCGGCCATCGTACGCAGTGCGCCGACCGCATCATTTTGGTTCAGGGAATCGAGTGCTTCCCTCGCCAGCGTTTGATGTGTCGCAGCCGCTTCCCGCGTCGCTTCGATACCTCCCGTCTGTCGCACGATTGTCATGATGTCGGCAAAGGCACTGCCATTCTTATTGCGCAGCGTATCGGCAACGAATGCCCGCTCGGTCTCGTTACCTGCTTGCATCGCGTGGAGCAGCGGCAGCGTGATCTTACCCTCGTTCAGATCATCGCCCACATTCTTGCCGGTTTGTTCCGGATCGCCCGCATAGTCAAGGAGATCATCTGCGAGTTGAAAGGCAATGCCCAGGTGCATACCGTAATCGTAGAGTGCGTCGGCGCTGTCGGTGCTCGTCTCGTGCAGCAGTGCGGCGCCTCGGCACGCTGCTGCAAACAGTGCGGCGGTCTTGCGACGAATAATTTCCTGGTATTGCTCGGCCTGAGTATCCGGATCGCCCGCATGAACGAGCTGCATGACCTCGCCGGCGGCAATGGTGTTGGTGGTCTCCGCCATATGTGCCAAAAGTGGCATGTTCGCGAGCCCCACCATGAGCTGAAACGCACGGGTATAGATGAAATCCCCGACTAACACGCTAGGCGCATTGCCAAACGCCGCATTGGCGGTTGGCATCCCCCGCCGCAGCGTGGACAGGTCAACGACGTCATCGTGCAGCAGTGTGGCCGTATGAATGAATTCCACGACGGCGGCAAAACGAATATGGGCCTCACTGATCCCGCCCAGGGCCTTGGCCGACAACAGCACCAGCAGCGGCCGCATTCTTTTACCGCCAGCTTTCACGATGTAATGACCGATGTTCTCGACCATGTCGACGTCGGATTGCAAAAGTTCCACGATGACATCGTCGACCTGCGCGAATTCGGCCGCGACGCTGTCCTTGATCGGTACGTTCACACAAGATCCCCCATTAGCCCACAAGTATAGGCCGGGCGGGCACGGGTCGCCATGCTCCCGTTAGGGATCGAGCGATGGATTTAGTGGTGCAGGCGCTGAGATAGCTCAATAGTCACACTTGCGCTCAACCCCCTGAACGCGTATCTTTCGCGCCCTTGGTTCGGTCTCATGGCCGGATTTCGGTGCCTGAACTCTGCCCCGCGCTGGCGCGGTCTCATTTGCGAGCAGGCTAACTGAGAGGACAATACAATGTACGCAGTGATTAACAGCGGTGGTAAGCAACACCGTGTCGAGGAAGGCGAGCAGCTCAAGCTGGAAAAAATTGAGGCCGCAACGGGCGAGACGATTGAGTTCGATGAAGTACTCATGTTGGGATCCGGTAGCGACGTCAAGATTGGTGCGCCTTTGGTCGAAGGCGGTAAGGTCACGGCAGAAGTCGTAGCCCACGGTCGTCACGAGAAGATCCGTATCGTGAAATTCAATCGCCGTAAGCATCACCGCAAGGAGACCGGGCACCGACAGTGGTACACCGAGGTTAAAATTACGGCGATCAGCGGCTGACAGGAGACTCGAGAGATGGCACATAAAAAAGCAGGTGGTAGTACTCGTAACGGTCGCGATTCCGAGAGCAAACGACTCGGCGTCAAAGCCTATGGCGGCCAGGCCGTCTCAGCGGGCAGTATCATCGTCCGCCAGCGCGGTACGCGCTTTCACGCAGCTGAAAATGTTCGCGTGGGTAAGGACCACACGCTGTATGCGACGGCGGAAGGTAAGGTAGAATTTTTCAACGGTGGCCCGCAGAATCGTAAGCAGGTCCGCATCGTAACGGCGTAAACCGGACGCCTCAGGATCCGAAAAACCTCGTCAGCCGGCGGGGTTTTTTTTTGCGACAGCATCAGGTCAAACCATGAAATTTGTTGACGAAGCTACAATTGAAGTGACCGCAGGGAAGGGCGGGAATGGCTGTGTCAGTTTTCGCCGCGAAAAATATGTGCCCAGAGGCGGTCCCGATGGTGGGGACGGGGGTGATGGCGCATCGATTTATCTTGAGGGCAACGACGCGCTCAATACGATGATTGATTACCGATATACCCGGCGTTTTCGCGCTGATAACGGTGAGTCAGGCCGGGGCCGAAATTGCTCGGGTAAGTCGGGGGAGGATCTTGTCTTACCCGTGCCACTGGGTACAACCATAGTGGATGATGACTCGGGCGAGGTTCTCGGTGATATTCGCGAGCCGGGCGAGCGGCTGCTGGTTGCTCAGGGCGGCTTCCATGGCCTGGGCAATACCCGTTACAAGTCCAGCATTAATCGCGCGCCACGCCAGAGTTCACCGGGTAGCGAGGGAGAGTCGCGCAAGCTTAAGCTTGAGCTCAAGGTGCTCGCCGACGTCGGATTGCTGGGTTTGCCCAATGCGGGTAAGTCGACCTTCATCCGGGCGGTATCGGCGGCGACCCCGAAGGTAGCCGATTATCCCTTTACGACCCTCATACCCAGCCTGGGTGTGGTGAAGGTGGACGCCCATCGATCCTTTGTCGCGGCAGATATACCCGGCTTGATTGAGGGCGCCTCCGAAGGCGCTGGGTTGGGCATTCGTTTCCTCAAGCACCTCACGCGCAATCGCGTGCTGTTGCATGTGGTCGATGTTGCGCCCATTGATGGCAGCGATCCGGCAGAGTCTGCGTGTTCGGTAGTCCGGGAACTGGAACGCTTTAGCCCGGCGTTGGCGGCCAGACCGCGGTGGCTGATACTCAATAAAATCGATTTGTTGGATGCTGCGAGTGTGACGGAGTGTCGCGAGCGGGTGGTTGCCGCGTTAGAGTGGGAAGGCCCGGTTTACGAGATTTCTGCTGTTGCAGGCATGCATACGGCGGTCCTCTGCGGTGATTTGATGACGCACCTCGAGTCTCAGGCGGAGACACTGCGCAGCGACCCCGACGCGGCTGCAGCGGAGCATGCGGCGCAAGAGCAAATGCAGCACGAAGCGCGAGAACGTATCGCGACGCTGCAGGCTGCAAAAGCAGAAGCACGTGCTCGTGCCCGAGATGGCATCGAGGATGATGACGCCGAGATGGAAGTGGAGTACCGAAATTGACGGATCTGTCGCAACAGGTCGATCGGCAGCGACTTGCGGACGCCAAACGCTGGGTCGTCAAGGTGGGCAGTGCGCTGCTGACCAATGATGGCAAGGGCCTGGATACATCGATCGTGCAGATGCTGGCAGATCAGCTTGCCTCGCTGCGCGCCACGGGACGCGACGTCGTATTGGTGTCGAGCGGCGCCATTGTCGCCGGTTTGGCGCGGCTGAACCTGTCAGAGCGCCCTCATGAAATACACCTGTCTCAGGCCGCCGCGGCGGTAGGACAATCCGCGCTGGTGCGAGCGTATGAGGAGTATCTCAGCCCACATGGAGTGACCACTGCACAGATACTCCTGAGCCATGCGGACGTCCTAGCGCGGGATCGTTATCTCAATGCGCGGAGCACGTTAAGCACCCTCATCACGATGGGAGTGCTGCCGATCGTTAATGAAAACGATACGGTGGTAACAGATGAGATTCGCTTGGGAGATAACGACACCCTGGCGGCATTAGTCGCAAACCTGGTCGATGCCGACGCGCTGCTCATTTTGACCGATCAGGATGGGTTGATGGATAGCGACCCCCGGCAGACTGACCATGCCACACTGATTGAGTCGGCAGACGTTCATGACCCTGATTTGGACATTGTGGCGGGAACGAGCAGTGCGCTCGGTCGCGGCGGCATGGCCACGAAGTTGAGTGCGGCGCGTCTCGCAGCGCGCTCGGGAACGGGAACCGTGATTGCCAATGGCCGCCTACCCGATGTGATTGCGCAGGTCACCGCAGGTCATCCGCTGGGAACTTTTCTGCACACTCGCCGCCAGCCCCAAAGCGCTCGCAAGCAGTGGCTGGCCAGTCTGCTGCATGCCAAAGGCACTTTGGTGCTGGACGAGGGTGCGGTGCGGGGTGTCTCGGAGCAGGGTCGCTCTCTGTTGCCGATTGGTATTGTCGGGGTCTCCGGCGAGTTTCAACGCGGCGACCTGGTTTCCTGTGTCGACAGTGCCGGTCGCGAGCGAGCCCGCGGCTTGGTGAATTACGCCAGTGGTGAAGCCAGTGCGCTGATCGGTAAGGGCTCGGCCGATATCGAATCTGTCCTAGGGTACTGCGGTGAAGAAGAAATGATTCACCGCGATAATCTAGTGGGGGGTTAGTCGCGTGGTAGGAACATCCGTTCTGGCTTTATATGGCATTGCCCTGTTCGCTGCATCACTGCTGGGCAGCGGTCTGCCGCGACTGTTTCTCATGACTCACACTCGCACACAGATGGTGTTGAGCCTGATTTCGGGGTTGATGCTGGGCGTCGCGCTTTTACACCTGATTCCCCATAGCTTTGCCGCCGCAGGAGCGATTGATACGGTCATGATCTGGACGCTCGCGGGTCTTGTGTTCATGCTACTTTTAATCCGCTGGTTCCATTTTCATCAGCATGATTTTGGTAGCGCAGCGGCGGACTGCGAGTTGTCCTCTGCAGATGCCCATCATCATGCGCATGCACATGATCATGCGCATCTGCCCGAACAAAAAATGGGTGCCGTCGGGTTATTGGCCGGCCTGTGTGTTCACACGATTGTGGATGGTGCTGCCTTGGGGGCGGTGCTGGTCAGTGCGATGGGTGGCGCCAGCTTGGCAGGTGCGGGCGTGTTTCTTGCTATTTTGCTGCACAAGCCACTGGATGCCCTCTCTATCGAGACCGTAATGGCTGCCACAGGGTGGTCTTCTGTTGCCCGTTGGTCTGCGGGCATCTCCTTTGCGCTGCTGTGCCCAGTGACCGCAGCGCTATTTTATTTTGGTGCCATGCCGTTTTTCCCCTCTGACCTATGGCTGCCCGCCATCCTGGCCTTCGCAGCGGGTGCCTTTATTTGCATCGCGCTGGGCGACCTACTGCCCGAAGTCCAGTTTCACCGCCACGACCGGTTGCGGCTGACCTGCTTATTTCTGCTGGGAGTGGGTGTGGCCTATGCGCTTGGCTGGTTTGAGCCAGCCCACTGACGCGGGTTACTGGGGGGCGCCCAGCTCGCGCGCCAGCTGATCCGTTTCTCCGGGATCCTGAGGATGGTCCAGCCAGCCATTGATCTCATCGCTGATGAGATCGGTCAGTGCCTCAACATGACGGGATTGGGCGTTCAGGCAGGGGATATATTCGTAGCGAGATCCGCCGGCCTCGAGGAAAGTGTCCCGGTTTTCCATGCCAATTTCTTCAATGGTTTCAAGGCAGTCAGCTGAAAAACCCGGACAGACGACCTGCACTGCTGTGACCCCGTCATCCGGAAGCGTCTGTAACGTCTCGTCGGTATAGGGCTGCAACCACTCCTCGCGACCAAATCGGGATTGGAACGTGGTGATCATCTCGCTCTCAGCGAGTCCGAGCGCCTGCCCGATAAGGCGAGAGGTTTTGTGACACTGACAATGGTAGGGGTCCCCCTCAGTCAGGTATCGCTTGGGCATGCCGTGGTAAGACAAGATCAGTTTATCGGCTCGACCATGGAGCTCCCAGTGAGACCGGATACTGTCGGCCACCGCGCCGATGTAACGCGGGTCGTCGTGATAAGAGCTGATGAATCGCAGGGCGGGCAACCAGCGTCGTCGCGTCAGATCGCTGCTCACTTCGTCGAAAGTGGAGCCGGTAGTGGGGCCTCCGTATTGTGGATAAAGCGGCAATACCACCAGCTTCTGAATACCTGCATCAAACATCTCGCTGAGCACGTCGGCGATGGCAGGGGTGCCGTAGCGCATCGCGCCCCGCACAACAAACCGGTCACCATGCTGTGATGTCAGGTTGGCCGATACGCCCGCCACCTGGTCTTCAAGATGGGCCAGAAGGGGGGAGCCGCGATCACTCCACACCATACGGTAGGCCTCGGCAGAGCGCTTGGGTCGCGTATTGAGGATGATGCCATTCAGTATCAGCCACCAGATCGGACGCGGGACTTCCACCACCCGGGGATCCCACAAGAATTGCTTCAAATAGGGCTTCAGCGCCTTGGTAGTGGGCGCTTCAGGGGTGCCAAGATTGGTCAGCAGGACGCCAATACGTGGCGCCGTAGCGTGCTGATAATCGGACTGGCCGAGGTATTTCATAGCGGGTTCCTGAGCGCTGACTGTCTGATCAGTGCGCCCCGAGGCGATAGGGTCGGGGTCGCGATTGTACCTTATACGCGAATTGACTCGGGGCTGATCAGTGGGTAAAAAAGAGACCGCTCCGGACTAGGTCCCGAGCGTTTCGCGATCCCCCAGCAACAGGACGTGGTCATGAGCCTTGACTTTGACAGTGCGCGGTTACCCAACCCGCATCTCACCGAAGAACATCACGCGTGGCGTGAGGCTTTGCGACGTTTTGTCGACACGGAAATCATGCCCTATGCCGACGATTGGGATGAGGCGGGTGCGATACCGAATACCCTGTGGCCCAAGGCGGCCGCGGTCGGGCTGTTGGGATTGGGTTACCCGGAACAGTTTGGTGGCACGCCTGCCGACAGCTGGCATTCATGGATTGTCAACGAAGAGCTCTCCAGGGTGGGTGCAGGGGGAGTCAGCGCGTCACTGATGGTTCACGGGATTGGCCTGCCCCCAGTGCTTAATTGGGGCCCCGAGGAGATGCAGGCGGAGGTGGCGCTGCCGGTGCTTAGGGGGGAAAAATGGATCTCGCTGGGGATCACCGAACCCGGGGGCGGCTCAGACGTCGCAAACCTGGCCACTACGGCTATTCGCGATGGCGATCATTATGTGGTTAGCGGCAGTAAGACTTATATCACGGGGGGAATGCGCGCCAACTGGGTGTCAACGGCAGTGCGGACGGGTGGTCCGGGTGCCGCAGGCGTTTCGATGCTTCTGATTCCGACTGACGCGGATGGTTTTTCTCGTACGCCGCTGGATCGGAAGATGGGGTGGTGGGCCTCTGATACCGCAACGCTGTATCTCGACGAGGTGCGGGTGCCCGTGGCGAATCTTATTGGCGCGGAGAATGAGGGTTTCAGGGTCATCATGACCAACTTTAACAGCGAGCGTATGGGCATGGCGGCGGCCATGGAGGCCTACGCCCGCGTCTGTCTCGAAGAGGCGGTGGCGTGGGCGACCCAGCGCGAGACATTTGGCAAGCGTCTTGCAGACCATCAGGTGATCCGCCATAAAATTGCGCAGATGAAGCAGCAACTCAATGCGACACAGGCCTACATTCGCTTGTGCTACGAGTCGATCGAAGCGGGTACGCCCAACCCGGGCGATATTGCGTTACTCAAGGTTCAGGCCAGTGAGGTGATGGAGTTCTGTGCCCGCGAGGCGATGCAGATTCTCGGGGGCTTGGGCTACATGCGAGGTAACCGGGTGGAGCGAATTTATCGTGAGGTACGGGTGAACGCGATTGGCGGTGGTTCCGAGGAGATCATGCGTGATCTTGCGACGCGGCAATACGGCCTCTGAGCGGCCACCTGATATCTGAGCAGACTGATAATTTGATATGCCTTGCGCCATTATGCGCCGGGCTCTGACCCTATAATTTGGGGCTGGCATAGCGGGAGACACACCATGAGTGAAAGTAAAGCAGCGTTGAGCGCATTTCGGGAAGAAGTGGCCGCGTGGATGGCGGAAAATGTGCCGGCCGATCCCGGTTTCCTCCTGCCCCTCACGTTCTTGGAGGTGGGGACCGAGCAGCAGCTCGATTTCCTGCGAGAGTGGCAACATAAGCTGTGGAGTGCCGGGTACCTGGGTATGCACTGGCCGACCGAGTACGGCGGGCAGGGGGCGGACCCCGCCTATCAATATGTCGTGGACAAGGAACTGGGTAAGCACAGGGCCCCCATTATCTTCAACACGATCGGTCTCAACTGGGTCGGCCCGTTATTACTCGACATGGGCACCGACGAAGAGAAGGCCCAATACATCAAAAATATCCTCTCGGGTGAAGAGATCTGGTGTCAGGGCTTTTCCGAGCCCGATCACGGGTCTGATCTGGGGGCTGTGCAAACGCGTGCAGTGCGAGACGGCGATGACTATGTGGTCAATGGCTCGAAAATTTGGACGACACTCGGTAACTATGCTGACCACATGATCCTGCTGGCCCGCACGAATCCCAAGGCTGAGCGAAAGTATGATGGTCTCTCGTTCTTCCTCTCGCCCATGAAGATCGACGGCGTGGAAGCGCATCCCATTCGAAAGGTGACCGGGGAGTATGGTTTTAACCAGACATTTTTCACCGACGCACGCATTCCTGCGAGCTGCCTGATGGGCGAGGACGGCGGTGGATGGAGAGTGGCCATGAAGACCCTTGAGTATGAGCGAGGCGTCACGGCAGGTCAGGCCAGCGGTTACTGGGGTCTCACGATTCAGGTCGACGACATGATCGAAGCGCTATCGAATTTCGAACACGACGGTGAGCCCTTATTGTCCGATCCTATTGTTCGGGATGATCTGGTCGGATTTATCATGGAGTCGAAGGCGCTGACGCTCTGCGGTCGTCGAATGGCCGTTCCAGCCCTGAACTCAGACTACCCCATGGGACTGGCGCTATCGGTGAAGTATCGGGGGACCGAGTATGAGCGACGCATGAAACAATATACCGCCAGCAAGCAGGGGGCCCAGAGCGCCCTTTACGTCGGCGATGCGGATGCGGTAAGCGGCGGTTTCTGGCAGCGCGCCTACTTCAGTAATTTTGGCGCCACAATCGGTGGTGGTACCACGCAGGTACAGGCCAATATCATCGCTGAGCATGTACTCGGCTTGCCAAAGTAAGGGGGCCTGAGATGTCATTAGTGCAAAATGTAGCGATCAGCGTTACCGAAGAGCAGGGCATGCTCCTTGATGTTGCGAGGGGATTTGTCCGTGATCAGGCACCTATCGAAGCGATTCGTTCGCAACTGGAAACCGATACCGGATTTGATCCGGCGATCTGGCAGGCCATGGTCGAGATGGGATGGACCGGGATTGCTTTACCCGACAGCGTCGGCGGCGCAGGGATGGGAGTCGGCTCAGCGGTTCCTGTCTTTGAGGCGCTCGGGGGTGGTTTATTGGGTACGCCCTTGCTGAGCACCACGCTCGCGGGGCAGCTCGTCTGGCGCGCGGCGGGCGAGTCTGCGGCGGGGTGGCTGGGCCGCCTCTGCGGTGGCACGGTGGGAACTGTGGCATTTCTTGACCATGCTGACTGGGGTGCCGCCAATATGGGCGTGACGCTTGATGCCGCCGGTAAACTGGTGGGCAGTAAGCATTTTGTCGCTGACGCCGGCGTAGCAGAGAGCTTCGTTGTGGTGGCCAGTGAGGCGGGCGTGCCGGTGCTGGCGCTGGTGGAGCGCACCGCCATTGGCGATGGCGCGATCTCGGACAATGTGTTGATTGATCTGACCAAGCGCGCTGCGAATGTCGATTTTACCGGTGTCATGCCAGCACAGGTACTGCGTGGTGAAGCGGTGGCTGTTGCGCTGAGGGACACGTTGTTGCTGGGTGCGCTGCTGACGGCGGCAGAAACCACAGGCGCGGCGGGTAAGTGTCTGGCTAGTATTACCGAGTATCTGAAAACGCGGAAGCAGTTTGGTAAGTTGATCGGGTCTTATCAGGCACTCAAACACCCGACGGTGGACATTTATGTCGGCATGGAAAACGCACGATCCTTTGTCTACCACGGCGCGACCGTGGTCGGCGATGAGCCGCTTTCCGCCGATGCAGAGATTGCCTGCCGAATGGCCAAGGTATCGGCAGACGATGTGATGGTATTTGCCGGCGATCGCTCGGTGCAGTTCCACGGGGGATTTGGGTTCACCTGGGAGTGTGATTCCACCCTGTTTATTCGTCGCGCCCAGTGGGCGCAGCAAATGTACGGTGGGGCGATCCATCATCGCAAGCGCCTAGCGACATTGCTGCTGGATACCTGAGGGATGTGAGAAGGGTTGGGCGAGGTTGAATTCGCCCCGCTCACTGGGGCGGAAGATGGTCGTCCAAAAAGCGCGCCATATTGCCTCCCATTACCGCCGCGACTTGTTGTTCGGTGAAATCGGCGTCCAGCAATGCCTGGGTCAAGTGAGGAAGCTGCGAGGCGTCAATAGGCGTGGTGACCGAGCCGTCCCAGTCTGAACCCAGCACAATGTGTTCGAGGCCGAAGCGGTCGA
>Ga0315330_10001022_pt1 | contig 18525 bp, 31 predicted proteins | sample M140m34915metaG_FD_203453 | JGI IMG/M metagenome (GOLD analysis project Ga0315330, IMG submission 203453) | Ammonia-oxidizing marine archaeal communities from Monterey Bay, California, United States - M1 40m 34915 | ecosystem: Environmental > Aquatic > Marine > Intertidal zone | place: USA...
TTTTTACACCTTTATTTCCCTCAAAAATAGTATAGTCATAAATACCGTTTTTATAAAATTCTGCTGCAGCGCAATCTAACGCAATCATAACCTCAGTTCCTGATTTGTATCCTGCATTTTTAATTGCGGTTATAATTGTATCTAAAGCATCTTCTGTTCCTTCTAATTTTGGAGCAAAGCCTCCTTCATCACCAACAGCTGTGCTTAAATTGCGATCATTCAGAACTTTTTTAAGGTTATGGAAAATCTCAGAACCCATTTGCATTGAATTGGAGAATGAGGATGCACCAATGGGAATGATCATAAACTCTTGAAATGCGATTGGTGCATCAGAATGAGAACCACCGTTAATTATATTCATCATGGGTACTGGAAGTGTTTTAGCATTCACGCCACCAATATACCTGTAAAGAGGTAACCCAAGCTCGTTTGCTGCAGCTTTTGCTACAGCTAAAGAAACTCCTAAAATTGCATTAGCTCCAAGTTTAGATTTATTTTGTGTCCCGTCCAATTTTATCATAGTATTATCTATATGCTCTTGGCCAAAAACTGATGTTCCTATTATTTCTTGAGCTATCAGTCGATTAACATTTTCAACTGCTTTTCCGACTGCTTTACCCATATAAGAAGATCCTCCATCACGTAATTCAACTGCTTCATGTTCTCCTGTAGAAGCTCCTGAAGGGACAGCTGCTCTCCCTAAAATTCCATTTTCTGTAATTACATCTACTTCAACTGTTGGGTTACCCCTAGAATCAAATATCTGTCTTGCGTGTATGCTTATAATAATACTCATGTAGTTTAAGTTCTAGTTTAATTTTTAATTATTGATATATTCTTTAAAAATATCAAAAAGATAAGTAGCATCATTAGGACCAGGTCCTGCTTCAGGATGATATTGTACAGAAAAACATTTATTATTTTTCATACGCATACCTGCTAATGTTTGATCGTTAAGATGAACATGGGTAACTTCAATCTCTGGGTGAGCCATTGCAGCTTCCATGTTTACAGCAAAACCATGATTTTGAGAAGTAATTTCACCTTTTCCAGTCAGCAGGTTTTTTACGGGATGATTGATGCCACGGTGACCATTAAACATTTTAAAAGTAGGTATGTCATTAGCTAATGCTATAATTTGATGTCCCAAACAAATACCAAATAAAGGTTTGTTTTTGTTTATAATAGCTTTAGCTAAAGCTTGAGCATCTTTTAATGGCTCGGGGTCACCAGGTCCATTGGAAATAAAATACCCGTCAGGATTCCATGATTCAAGCTTTTCAAAAGGAGTGTTATACGGAAAAACTTTAACGAACATATCTCGTTCAACCATATTATTTAAAATATTTTTTTTAATGCCTAGGTCTAATGCAGCGATTTTATAATTGGAATCGGGGCTACCAACTGTGTAAGCTTCCTTAGTGGATACTTTCGATGCCAATTCTAGGCCTTCCATACTTGGTGTTTTTAGTAATTCATCAAGTAATCTATTTTCAGCTCCAACTTCAGTTGAAATAACAGCATTCATAGCACCGTGTTTACGAATATAATTTACTAATGCACGCGTATCTACATCTGATATAGTAACTAATTTTTGACGCTCAAGGTATTCATATAATGACTCCTCAGAATTTGGACGTGAATAATTAAAGCTAAAGTCTTTACAGATTAAACCGGCTATTGAAATTTTTTTTGATTGAGATTCTTCTTCTAAAACACCATAATTACCAATATGAGTATTTGTAGTAACCATAAGTTGTCCATAGTATGAGGGATCTGTAAAAATTTCCTGGTATCCTGTCATACCAGTATTAAAACAAATTTCTCCGAATGCACTTCCTTCTATACCAATGGATTTCCCAAAAAACTGTGTCCCGTCAGCTAAAAGAATAAATGCCTTATTCTTAGATCTATATTCCATATTTTACAAAATAAACCAAAAAAAAGGATAAACTAAAACGTTTATCCTTTAATATAAGTAGGATTTAAAAAACGTCTCTTTTATTCTTCTTTTTTTTTATCGTCCAAAGCTGGATCCAGTGCCGATGATTCTTTATCGAGTGATTCTTCCGGAGAAGAGTCATCTTTGACCAAAGTTTCATTAACATCAACAACTTTTTTAGATGGATCAATATTTGCTTTACTTCCACCTCGTCTTCTAGATTTCTTCTTTGTCTTAACTTCAGAGTTGTATACTTCATTGAAATCAACCAATTCAATCATGGCCATAGATGCATTATCACCTAAACGATTTCCAAGTTTAATTACCCGTGTATATCCACCTGGACGGTCACCGATCTTTTTGGCAACTTCTCTAAATAATTCTGCGACAGCGTTTTTATCCCTAAGTGAAGAAAAAGCTAACCTCCTATTATGCGTCGTATCTGCTTTAGATTTTGTAATTATAGGCTCAATAAATTGTTTCAATGCTTTCGCTTTAGTCAGAGTTGTATTAATGCGTTTATGCTCAATCAGAGAACAAGACATATTAGCTAACATCGATTTCCTGTGAGCAGTTTTTCGCCCTAAATGCTTTACTTTTTTTCCGTGTCTCATTTTTTTTATTTAAAAATGTGAATTAATCTTTATCTAGTTTATATTTAGCTAGGTCCATTCCAAAAGATAGACCTTTAAGAACGACCAGTTCTTCAAGCTCTGTTAATGATTTTTTCCCAAAATTTCTAAATTTCATCAGATCATTTTTGTTATATGAAACCAAATCACCCAAGGTATCTACTTCTGCTGCTTTCAGGCAATTGAGTGCACGAACAGACAAGTCCATGTCTACTAACTTAGTCTTTAACAGTTGTCGCATGTGGAGAGATTCTTCATCGTAGGTTTCTGTCTGAGCAATCTCATCAGCTTCCAGAGTAATTCTCTCATCAGAAAATAGTAAAAAGTGATGTATCAGAGTTTTTGCTGCTTCTGTAAGTGCGTCTTTTGGATGAATTGAACCATCTGAAATAATTTCAAATACTAGTTTTTCATAATCCGTTTTTTGTTCCACACGAAAATTTTCAATACTATACTTAACATTTTTTATTGGAGTAAATATAGAATCGATAGCAATTACTCCAAGCTCAGTATTATTTTTTTTATTTTCTTCTGCTGGAACATATCCTCTTCCTTTTTCGATTGTTATTTCAATATTTAATTGGACCTTTTTTTCCAGGTTACAAATTACTAAGTCAGGATTCAATACTTGAAAACCTGATATGAATTTTTGAAAATCAGCAGCTTTTAATTGGTCTTGGCCTCCAATTGATATTGAGACTTTTTCTTCCTCTGTTTCATCAATTTGTCTCTTAAATCTTACCTGCTTGAGGTTCAAAATAATTTCTGTAACATCCTCTACTACACCAGAAATTGTTGAAAATTCATGATCAACATTTTCTAATTTAACAGATGTGATTGCAAATCCTTCCAAGGAAGACAACAATACACGTCTGAGTGCGTTTCCAACTGTCAATCCATATCCTGGTTCGAGTGGGCGAAACTCAAATTTGCCTTCGAATTCCGAGGAATCGATCATAATTACTTTATCGGGTTTTTGAAAATTCAATATTGCCATAATTTGCTTCCTTTTGGTTATTTAGAATATAGTTCGACTATTAATTGTTCTTTGATATTTTCAGGAATTTGTATGCGTTCGGGTATGCTTACAAATGTTCCTTGAAGTTGCTCATTGTTCCAGCTCAACCATTCATATGTTGATGAGTCCTTACCTTTTGCTTCTACAATGATATTTAAAGATTTTGATTTTTCTCTAACTCCTACCACGTCACCTACTTTTACTTGGTAAGAAGGAATATTAACTATTGAGTCATTAACTGTTATATGACGATGAGATACAAGTTGTCTTGCACCGCTTCTCGAGGGTGAAAGGCCAAAACGATAAACAACGTTATCTAACCTAGATTCACATAACTGAAGTAAAGCGTCACCAGTAACACCTTTACTTCTACTTGCTTTTTCAAAAAGATTTCGAAATTGGCGTTCTAAGATTCCATATGTGAACTTGGCTTTTTGTTTCTCCATGAGTTGTATCGCATATTCCGACTTCTTACCTCTACGTTTTGCATTTCCATGTTGTCCGGGTGGATAGTTTCTTTTTTCGAAAGACTTGTCATCTCCGAAAATTGCTTCGCCAAATTTTCGAGCGATTTTTGTTTTTGGACCAGTATATCTTGCCATTTTATTGGGTTTTAATTGAATTGAAAGCTATGAATTAAGGTCACTTCCTTCGATAGCTAAAGATCAATTCAGGATCATTTAATTATTATACTCTTCTTCTTTTAGGTGGTCTACATCCATTGTGTGGAAGTGGGGTGACGTCAATTATTTCAAGCACCTCAATTCCACTGTTATGTAATGATCGAATTGCTGATTCACGTCCATTCCCTGGACCTTTAACAAATACTTTTACTTTTCGCAATCCTGCTTCTTGAGCAATCTTTGAACAATCTTCAGCAGCAGTTTGAGCTGCATATGGTGTATTCTTCTTAGATCCCCTGAAACCCATTTTACCAGCTGAAGACCAAGAAATAACTTCTCCTTTGGTATTCGTTAATGATACAATGATGTTGTTGAATGACGCAGTTATGTGTGCCTGTCCAATCGACTCAACGATTACTTTTCTTTTTTTACTTGCTGTTTTAGCCATAACTTGGAAACTATTTATTTATTTAGTTACTTTCTTTTTGTTTGCTACCGTCTTGCGCTTTCCCTTTCTGGTTCGTGAATTATTTTTCGTCCGTTGCCCACGTAACGGAAGGCCAGCTCTATGACGAATTCCCCTATAACATCCAATATCCATTAAACGCTTAATATTTAACTGAACTTCAGAGCGAAGTTCACCTTCAATTTTAAAGGAACCTACAACTTCTCTAATACGAGATGTTTCATCGTCTGTCCAATCCTGAACTTTTTTCCCTTCATCTACTTTTGCAGCTTCTAAAATAGATTGTGCACGACTTCTGCCTATACCGAAAATATATGTTAGGGAAATAACACCTCTTTTTTGCTTTGGAATGTCTACTCCTGATATTCTAGCCATAATTAACCTTGTCTTTGTTTGAATCTTGGATTTTTTTTATTAATAACGTATAAACGTCCCTTCCTTCTTACAATTTTGCAATCTACGCTACGTTTTTTTATTGATGCTCTTACTTTCATGACTTAATTATTTTGTTTAAAATCGAAATGTGATTCTTGCTTTCGTTAGATCGTAAGGACTCATTTCTAATTTGACTTTATCACCTGGTAAAAGCTTGATGTAATGTAAACGCATTTTACCCGAAATATGGGCAGTTACAACATGACCGTTTTCTAGTTCTACACGAAACATTGCATTTGATAGTGCCTCGATAATCGTACCTTCTTGTTCTATTGCTGCCTGTTTAGCCATATCTCAGTTTATATTTCTTCTTGTTTTACCTGATTTCATTAGCCCATCATAATGTCTATTCAATAAATATGAATTGACTTGCTGTATAGTGTCTATTGCAACTCCTACCATGATTAAAAGTGAGGTTCCCCCATAAAATAAAGCCCATCCTTGTTGAATACCGATTAGCTTTACTACAATTGCTGGGAATATTGCGATTCCTGCTAGAAATAATGAACCAGGAAATGTTATATGCGACATTATAGTATCTAAATATTCTGAGGTTTCGTTACCCGGACGAATTCCAGGAACAAAACCACCACTTCGCTTCAAATCATCGGACATTTTATTTGTTGGAACTGTGATAGCTGTGTAGAAATAAGTGAATATAATAATTAAAATAGCAAATAGTATATTATACCATAATCCGAATATATCAGAGAAATTAGCTTGAATCCATTGACCTGTATCTGAATCACCCAACGCACCACCAACATATACTGGGGCAAACATCAAAGCTTGTGCAAAGATAATAGGCATTACTCCCGATGCATTTAATTTAAGTGGGATGTACTGTCGGGAGCCGTAGATAGACCGATCAGAAGTCGTTCCCGCTGCTTGTCTCCTGGCATACTGAACAGGTATACGTCTTACTGCAAGTGTTAGTAAAACGGATAAAAGGATAATAACTATCCATAAAACCAACTCAATTAAGATTAACATTGGACCTCCGTTATTTTCTGATACCCTAGAAACAAATTCTTGAGTAAATGATAGGGGTAAGTTCGCAATAATACCAACCATAATTAAAAGTGATATTCCATTACCAATTCCTTTATCAGTAATTTTCTCACCTAACCACATGGCAAAAATGGTACCTGTGACTAAAATAATTACTGAGGAACCTATAAATAAGGGGCCTTTTCCTAATACAAAGGCACTTTCAGGAACACCTAAAGCGCTCAGTCCATATAGGTATGCGGGTGCTTGAATAACACATATAGCAATAGTCAGCCATCTTGTGATCTGATTAATTGTCTTTCGCCCACTTTCGCCTTCCTTTTGAAGTTTTTGAAGATAAGGGACTGCGATTCCCATCAATTGAACTACGATAGAGGCAGATATATATGGCATGATCCCCAATGCAAATACAGATGCATTTGCAAAAGCACCTCCTGTAAAAGCGTTCAAAATTCCTAAAAGACCTCCCCCATCGGCACGGTTACTCAAAGCCGCTAATTGAACAGAGTCAATCCCTGGTAAAACAACTTGCGCTCCAAGCCGATACACCAGTAACATTACCAATGTAAGAATTACACGTTCGCGTAGCTCTTCAATTTTATAAATGTTATAAAGGGTTTCTAAAACTTTTTTCATTAGTTGTTATTATACAATTACGGCTTCCCCTCCAGCAGCTTCAATAGATGCCTTTGCAGTTATTGAAAATTTATGTGCAAAGATTTTTACTGGCCCCTCAATCTTACCGCGACCTAATATTTTTACTAAGTCATTTTTGTGTGCCAAACGGAGTTCAATTAATTGTTCAATATTTAATTCTTTCTTAATCTTTTTATCAGTGATAAGATTTTGTATCGTGTCTAAATTAATTCCACGGTAATCTTTACGATTAATATTTTTAAATCCAAACTTCGGAACACGTCGTTGAAGTGGCATTTGTCCTCCTTCAAATCCAATTTTCTTTGAATATCCTGAGCGGGATTTTGCCCCTTTGTGTCCACGTGAAGCAGTACCACCTTTTCCTGAGGCCTGCCCTCTCCCAAGACGTTTTCCAGCTTCTTTGGTTGACCCTTCCGCAGGGGTTAAATTTTCTAAACTCATATCAATATATTTATAGTTTGGTTACTGAGACCAGATGTTTAACTTTTTCTATCATCCCCAGTATACTTTCTGAGGCTTCATGGGTAACTTCTTTTCCAATTCCCCTAAGTCCTAAAGATTCTAAAGTTCTTTTTTGAGTTTGTAATCTCTTGATACTACTTCTAATCTGTTTTACCTTTATTTGTTCCATAGTATTTAGTTATCCGTTAAAAACTTTATCAATTGATATTCCCCTTTGTTCTGCTATTCTTTGCGGATTTCTTAATTGAAGTAAAGCATCAAAGGTTGCCTTAACAACATTATGTGGATTAGATGATCCTTGAGATTTCGAAAGTACATTGTGAACTCCCACGGCATCTAATACTGCCCTTACAGCACCTCCTGCGATTACACCTGTACCCTCTGATGCTGGCTTAAGAAATACACGGGCTCCTCCGTACTTACCCTTTTGTTCGTGAGGGAGTGTTCCTTTATCAATTGGTATTCGGATCAGATTTTTTTTTGCATCTTCAACAGCTTTAGCAATTGCTTCTGATACTTCTTTTGATTTACCTAAACCCTGCCCAACTACACCATTTTCATCACCTACTACGACAATGGCCGAAAAACCAAAGGCACGTCCACCTTTAGTAACTTTTGTTACTCTTTGGACTCCAACCAAACGATCTTTCAAATCTAAGCCAGCAGGCTTTACTAGTTCTACGTTTTTATAATCTTGATACATACAATAATTAAAATTTTAAACCGCCCTCGCGAGCTCCTTCAGCAAGTGCTTTTACTCTTCCGTGATATAAGTATCCTCCTCTGTCAAACTTAACTTGAGAAATACCTGATTTTTTTGCTAAGGCTCCAATTCTCTTTCCAACACTTGATGCGATATTAACTTTATTTAATAACTTTTCTTCAATAATCTCTTTATCACGAGATGAGGCTGCTAGAACTGTTTTTCCACTTTGATCATCTATCAGTTGAGCGTAAATTTCTTTATTACTCCTGAATACAGACAAACGAGGGGAGATCGATGTTCCAGTTATAATTTTCCGAATTCTTTTTTGAATTCTAATTCTCCTATCTAATTTTGTTAAACTCATAATTACAATTTATGCTGATTTACCTGCTTTTCTTCTTATATATTCACCTACAAATTTGACACCTTTTCCTTTGTAAGGTTCTGGCTTTCTGAAAGAGCGAATCTTAGATGCTACATAACCAACTAGTTGCTTGTCATGAGAAGTTAATTTTATTATTGGATTTTTTCCTTTTTCAGAAATAGTTTCTATTTTAACTTCAGGAGCAATTTCAAATAATATGTTATGTGAAAAACCTAACGCAAGATCTAGCTTTTGTCCTTGATTACTGGCTCTGTAACCAACACCCACAAGCTCGAGCTCTTTTGTGAAACCATTACTAACACCTTCCACCATATTCGAAATTAATGCGCGATATAAACCGTGTTTTGATTTTACTTTTTTATTTTCAGAAGATCGAGTTACTGTAATAATATTATTTTCAAATTTAATATTTACTTCACTATAATCCTGAGCAAGTTCCCCTAGTTTACCTTTGACTATGATTTTTGAGGGAAGTATTTCTAAGGTCACACCTTCGGGTACATTTATCGGATTATTTCCTATTCTTGACATATTATCTTTTTTAATAAACGTAACAAATTAATTCACCTCCAATATTTTCCTTGGCAGCTTGTTTACCGGTCATAACACCTTGCGAAGTAGAAACAATGGATATTCCTAGGCCATTTAAAATTCTTGGAAGCCTATCAGATCCTGAATATTTTCTAAGGCCTGGTGTACTTATACGTTGTAATTTTTTTATAACCGGCTCTTTGGTTAGATTGTCATATTTTAGTGCAATCTTAATATTACCCTGATGATTTTCCGTTTCGTCAAACTTATAACTGAGAATGTATCCCTGATCAAAAAGGATTTTAGTTATTTCTCTTTTTATATTCGAACCTGGTATATCTACAACCCGATGGCCTGCTCGGTTTGCGTTTCTAATTCGTGTTAAATAATCTGCGATAGGGTCTGTAAACATAATCTTATAATAAATTGGTTACCAACTGGCTTTAGTTACTCCTGGGATTAAACCTTTGTTAGCCATTTCACGAAAAGTTACACGAGAGAGGCCGAACTGACGCATATATCCCTTTGGACGACCAGTTAGCTTACATCTATTATGCATTCGAATAGGTGAAGCATTCTTAGGAAGTTTCTGGAGAGATTCATAGTCTCCTGCCTCTTTTAAGGCTTTACGTTTTTCAGCGTATTTTGCGACTGTTTTGGCACGTTTAACTTCTCGTGCTTTCATTGATTCTTTGGCCATATTAATTCTTCTTAAAGGGGATTCCTAGTTCTGTTAATAATGATTTTGCTTCCTGATCAGTTTTAGCTGTAGTTACAAAAGTGATATCCATCCCATTGATTCGATTAACCTTGTCAATATCTATCTCAGGAAAAATAATTTGTTCTGTTACACCTAAAGTATAATTTCCACGCCCATCAAATCCGGTAGCTTTAACACCTTGGAAATCTCTAACTCGGGGAAGTGCTGTAGTCACCAAGCGATCTAAAAACTCATACATACGCTCACCGCGTAATGTAACTTTAGCACCGATAGGCATTCCTTTTCTAAGTTTAAATGATGCCACATCTTTTTTGGAAATAGTTGCAATAGCTTTTTGACCAGTTATAATTGTTAACTCATCTATTGCGTGATCAATTAATTTTTTATCAGATACAGCCGAACCAACTCCACGGCTAAGTACAACTTTTTGAAGCTTTGGCACCTGCATGACGCTCTTATAACCAAAAGTTTCTTTTAAGTTGCTAACGATTCGTTCGTTGTATTCCTGCTTCAGTCTTGGTATATAACTCATATTAAATGACTTCATCGGTTTTTTTTGCGAAACGTACTTTGCTTCCATCTTCAATTCTGTAACCAACCCTAGTGGTCTTTCCATCAGAGGTTAATAAAGATAAGTTTGAGATATCAATTGGTGCCTCCTTTTCAGTAATTCCTCCTTGAGGATTTTGTGCATTGGGTTTATTATGTTTTTTAACTAAATTTACCCCTTCTACAATAGCTTTATTGTTTACTTTATTAATACTTAAAACAGAACCCTCTGTACCTTTTTGAGAACCCGCGATTATTCTTACTGTATCTCCTTTATTTATTTTAATTTTTGTTGCCATATTCTAAATTTTTATAATACCTCTGGCGCTAGAGATACAATTTTCATGAATTGCTTGTCACGAAGCTCTCGAGCAACAGGTCCAAAAACGCGTGTTCCAATCATTTCACCAGTAGGGTTAAGAAGAACGCAAGCGTTTTCATCAAAACGGATATAAGATCCATCAGGGCGACGAACTTCTTTTCTAGTTCTTACAACAACAGCCGTAGAAACTTGACCTTTTTTAACGGTTCCAGAGGGTGAAGCTTCTTTTACTGTAACAACGATTTTATCTCCAATAGAGGCATATCGTCTTTTTGTTCCGCCTAGGACACGAATTGTTAGTACTTCTTTTGCACCAGTATTGTCAGCTACTTTAAGTCTAGATTCTTGTTGTACCATCTTATTTAGCTCTTTCGATTATTTCAACCATCCGCCAACATTTGGACTTACTAATCGGTCTAGTTTCCATTATTTTCACTGTATCTCCAATATTACAATCGTTTTTCTCATCGTGAGCTACATATTTTTTTGTTTTCAAAACGAACTTTCCATACATGGAATGCTTTACCCTTTTTACTTCAGAAACTATAACAGATTTCTCCATTTTATTACTGGTTACAACACCTATTCGTTCTTTTCTTATATTTCTTGTTTCCATATTTCTATGCTTCTTGATTACTAACAGCTGTTTTAATTCTAGCGACTATCCTACGTAATCTTTTTATTTCTAATGGATTTTCTAGAGGTGAAATAGAGTGAGTCATTCTTAACTCTTCTAGTTGTTTTTGATTCTCTACAAGTTTATCTTGAAGATCTTCTTTTGATAATTTTATTATTTCTTTTTGTTTCATAAAAGTTCCATTAGGCTTCGAAATCTCGAGCTACTATAAATTTAGTTTTAACAGGAAGCTTTTGAGCGGCAAGCCTTAAAGCTTCTTTAGCAACATCATAAGGGACTCCAGCAACTTCAAACATAATACGCCCTGCTTTTGTTACTGCTACAAAATATTCAGGTGCTCCTTTACCCTTACCCATTCGAACCTCTAATGGTTTTTTGGTAATAGGTTTATCAGGGAAAATTTTAATCCAAAGTTGTCCTTCCCTCTTCATGTACCTTGTAGCTGCAATTCTGGCAGCTTCAATCTGACGTGAGGTTATAAATACAGAATCTAATGCTTTTATACCAAACATACCATTCGAAAGCAGATGACCTCTTCCTGAGAGTCCCTTCATTCGCCCCTTTTGTGCTTTTCGGAATTTTGTCTTTTTTGGTTGTAGCATAATTTTCGAATTAAATTTTTATTTACGACGACGTTGACGGTTGCTCCCCCCTCCAGAATTGGGTGAATTTTGTGACGATTTTTTAGACATTCCCACAAGAGGCGAAAGCTCGCGTTTTCCGTAAACCTCACCCTTCATAATCCAAACTTTAACACCTAATCTACCATATGTTGTATGTGCCTCAACGAGTGCGTAATCAATATCAGCTCTAAAAGTAGATAACGGGATTCGACCTTGTTTGTATGATTCAGATCGAGCCATTTCAGCTCCATTCAAACGGCCTGAGATTTGGATTTTAATTCCTTCTGCATTCATTCGAATTGCAGCAGCAATAGCCATCTTAATTGCGCGGCGGTATGATATTCTACTTTCTATTTGACGAGCTACACTAGCTCCAACCAATTGAGCATCAAGCTCTGGTCGTTTAATCTCAAAAATATTAATCTGAACTTCTTTTTCTGTGATCTTCCGAAGCTCCTCTTTCAGCTTATCAACTTCTTGACCTGCTTTACCAATTATAATACCCGGGCGTGCAGTGGTGATAGTAATGGTAATTATTTTTAGTGTGCGCTCAATTATAACATTTGACACACTTGCTTTGGATAGGCGTGCACGAATATATTTTCGGATTTTATTATCCTCAGATATCTTATCACCATAGTTTCTGCCACCATACCAATTTGAGTCCCATCCTCTAATAATACCTAATCGGTTTCCTATCGGGTTAGTTTTTTGTCCCATATTATGCTTCAATGTTATTAGATCCCAATACAAGAGTAACATGATTGGAACGTTTACGAATTCGATGTGCTCTACCCTGGGGAGCAGGTCTTAGCCTTTTTAACATACTTCCCCCGTCTACGCGTATTTCAGAAACAAAAAGATTTGCTTTTTCAATATCCTCAGACTCATTTTTTGATTGCCAATTTGAAATTGCAGACATTAACAGCTTTTCTAATCTACGAGAAGCTTCTTTTGGACTAAATTTTAAAATTGCTAACGCTTTGACGATAGATTCTCCTCTAACCTGGTCAGCAACTAATCTCATTTTACGCGGTGAAGTTGGACAATTATTTAGCTTAGCAAATGCGAGTGATTTTTTCGTTTCTTTAAGTGCTAGTGCGGATTGTCTTTTTCGATTTCCCATGAGTACTTTTATTTATTGCCTTTATTCTTGTTTCCAGCGTGTCCACGATAATTTCTGGTCAGGGAGAATTCTCCAAGCTTGTGCCCCACCATATTTTCAGTGATGTATACAGGAACGAAAGTCTTTCCATTATGAACACCTATGGTCTGACCTACAAAATCTGGTGTAATTAAAGAGGCCCTTGACCATGTTTTAATAACAGATTTTTTATTTTCTTCTATATTTTTCATCACTTTCTTTTCTAGACTGTGATGAACGTAAGGTCCTTTTTTTAATGAACGAGCCATGTTATCTATTTTTTTCTACGTTCGATAATGAACTTGTTACTAAATTTAGTTTTTGAACGAGTACGGTAACCCTTTGCAGGAATACCATTTCGTGATCTCGGGTGACCTCCTGAAGCTCGTCCTTCACCACCACCCATAGGGTGGTCAACTGGATTCATTGCTACTGGACGTGTTCTTGGTCTTCTTCCTAGCCATCTAGATCGTCCTGCTTTGCCAGATACTAACAATTGATGATCTGAATTTGATACTGCTCCAATTACGGCCATACATGTCACAAGTACTAAGCGGGTTTCACCGGAAGGTAACTTTATAGTTGCAAATTTTCCTTCACGTGCCATTAGCTGTGCAAAGGCTCCTGCACTTCTTGCTATAGAAGCTCCTCTACCTGGGCTTAATTCAATACAAGAAATAACTGTACCCAAAGGAATATCTGAAAGATAAAGTGCATTACCAATTTCTGGGGCAGCATTTTTACCTGAACTTATAATTTGTCCAACACCTAAACCATTTGGAGCAATTATATATTTTTTTTCACCATCCTTGTATTCTACTAGAGCAATAAATGCCGTACGGTTAGGATCGTATTCAATAGATTTTACTTCAGCAGGAGTTTCAAATTTATTTCTTTTAAAATCGATAACACGGTATCTTTTTTTATGACCCCCACCTATATGTCTTGAAGTCATCTTTCCTTTATTATTTCTGCCTCCTGATCTCTTTTTAGGTTCCAACAAACTTTTTTCTGGTTTATCGGTAGTAATAGCGTCGAATCCATTTACTACTCTAAAACGCTGAGCAGGAGTTATCGGTTTTAATTTTCTTACTGACATCGAACGCTATTATAAATTATTATAAAAATCTATTGCATTACCATCTGCTACTTGGACAACCGCCTTTTTTGTAGCAATAGTTTTTCCTTTTTGTATTCCAGTTTTAGTGTAACGCATCTTACGCTCGGGTCCATAATTTAAAGTACGAACTTTATCTACTGTTACACCATAAGCAGCCTCAACTGCCTTTTTAATCTCAATTTTGTTTGCATTTGTATTAACCAAAAAAGTATAGCGATTATCGCGTTCGCTTGCTAGCGTGGCTTTTTCTGTTATAATCGGTTTAATTAGTATACGCATGATTAATTATTCAAAAGTGATTCAATTTTCGCAACCGCACTTTCTGAAATAATCAAACTATTAGCATTTGATATTCCATAAGTATTTAATTCTGAGTTTATTACGACTTTCGAATTTTTTAAATTACGAGAGGACAAATATACATTTTTATTCAACTCGCCCAAGACTAACACACTTTTTTTGTCAGCAAGACCAAGAGATGTTAGCATTTTAATATAAACTTGAGTTTTTGGTGTGTCGAATTCAAAGTCTTCTAATACAAAAATTGATTTTTGTTTAGCTTTAATACTTAAGGCAGATTTTCGAGCCAAACGTTTTACTTTCTTATTAACTTTTTGACTGTAATCTCTTGGAGTGGGGCCAAATATTCTTCCACCACCTTTAAACAAGGGATTTTTAATACTCCCTGCACGAGCAGTACCAGTACCTTTTTGTTTTTTAATTTTTCGAGTACTTCCTTTTATCTCCGCACGCTCTTTGGTTTTGTGTGTTCCTTGGCGCTTATTAGCTAGATGCGACTTTACATCTAAATAAATTGCATGGTCATTAGGTTCTATTCCAAAAACTTCTGGACTAAGATTAACTTTTCTGCCTGTTTCTTTTCCTTTAATATTAAGTACTTTTAATTCCATTATTTCTGTACAATTACATATGAGTTTTTATGACCAGGCACACAACCCTTGACAACTAAAATATTTTTTTCTAGCACAACTTTAATTACCTTAAGGTTTAGTACTTTAACTTTAACATTACCCATCTGCCCTGCCATGCGCATCCCTTTGAATACTCGAGCAGGATATGATGCAGCACCTATCGAGCCCGGTGCACGAAGTCTGTTGTGTTGTCCATGAGTAGCTTGGCCAACTCCAGCGAAACCGTGACGTTTTACAACTCCTTGAAATCCTCTACCCTTGGATGTACCCGAAATGTCAACGAAGTCACCCTCCAAAAAATGATCTACAGTAATTGTATCGCCTAGATTTAATTCTTTTTCAAAGTTTTGGAATTCAACAAGTTTTCTTTTGGGTGACACCTTAGCTTTGCTAAAGTGACCTAGAGATGCCTTCGATACCTGTTTATTAGGTTTGTCATCGAAACCCAACTGAACAGCTTTATATCCGTCAACCTCTTTGGTTCTAACTTGGGTCACCAAGCATGGTCCAACTTCTAATACAGTACATGGAATGTTTTTCCCATCGTTATCGAAGAGGCTGGTCATACCAATTTTTTTTCCTATTAACCCAGACATTATTTTTATTTTTTAAACTATTTATTTTAAACCTTAATTTCTACTTCAACTCCACTAGGTAATTCCAACTTCATAAGAGCATCAATAGTTTTTGATGATGAACTATAAATATCTAATAATCGCTTGTAGGAAGATAATTTAAACTGTTCACGTGATTTTTTATTTACATGAGGGGATCTTAAAACAGTGAAAATTTTCTTGTGAGTAGGTAATGGGATTGGACCAGTAACAACTGCACCAGTAGTTTTTACTGTTTTTACAATCTTGTCAGCAGACTTATCAACTAGATTATAGTCATATGATTTTAACTTGATTCTGATTTTTTGACTCATGCTATAATTATTTATTCTTTTTTGCCTTTTATTTCTGAAATGACACCCTCTGAAATACTAGAAGGTGTTTCAGCATAATGAGAAAATTCCATAGTTGAAGTCGCTCGACCAGAAGATAATGTCCTTAATGATGTAACATAGCCAAACATTTCAGATAAGGGCACTTCTGCTTTAACAACTTTTGATCCAGCGCGATCATCCATTGAATTTACCTGACCACGACGACGATTCAAATCACCAACAATATCACCCATATTTTCTTCTGGGGTCAGAACTTCTAATTTCATGATTGGTTCCATAATTACTGGTCTAGAAGCTTTCGCTGATTCCTTAAAACCTAACTTTGCAGCAAGCTCAAATGAGAGAGAATCAGAATCTACGGGATGGAAAGAACCATCATGTAGAGTAATTTTCATAGAATCTAGCTCAAAGCCAGCAAGAGGACCACTAGTCATTGCTTGCGTAAAACCTTTTTCTACAGAAGGTATGTACTCCTTAGGCACATTTCCACCTTTTATTTCATTAATGAATTCTAAGCCTGTTTTTCCCTCTTCACCGGGTTCAATTGTAAATACAATATCAGCAAATTTACCACGACCTCCTGTCTGTTTTTTATATACTTCTCGATGCTTAGCCTGACCGGTAAGTGCCTCTTTGTACTCAACTTGAGGTTTTCCTTGGTTTATTTCAACTTTAAATTCTCGCCTCAGACGGTCAGATATAATATCTAGATGTAATTCACCCATTCCAGAAATTATAGTTTGCCCCGAAGCTTCATCTGTCTTAACCTGAAAAGTTGGGTCCTCTTCAGCTAATTTTGCCAAAGCCATTCCTAACTTGTCAATATCTGCCTTAGTTTTGGGCTCAACAGCAATACCTATTACAGGGTCAGGGAAGTCCATACTTTCAAGAATGATAGGAGACTTTTCAGATGAAAGTGTGTCTCCAGTTTTTATGTCTTTGAAACCAACCGCAGCACCTATGTCTCCTGCTTCAATAAAATCAATGGCATTTTGCTTATTAGAGTGCATTTGATAAATTCTAGATATGCGTTCTTTATTTCCTGAACGATTATTTAAGACATATGAACCTGCATCCAAGCGTCCAGAATATGCTCTAAAAAATGCCAGCCTTCCAACAAATGGATCAGTTGCAATTTTAAATGCAAGCGCAGCAAAAGGATCATTGACTGTAGGCTTTCGGGATATCTCATCTCCATTATTAGGATTTGTTCCAACAATAGCTTCTTTGTCTTCTGGGGAGGGCAAATATCGACATACTGCGTCTAGAAGAAATTGAACCCCTTTATTTTTAAAGGATGAACCGCAAACCATGGGAATTATGCTCATATCTTGAGTAGCGGCACGCAATGCCTCATGGATTTCTTCAGGACTAATAGAGTCGGGATCATCAAAAAACTTTTCAAGAAGATTTTCATCATATTCTGCGACAGCCTCAATTAATTCAGCACGATACTTTTCAACATCACTAACCATGTTGTCTGGGATTGGTACTTCATCAAAAGTAGATCCAAAATTATCCTCATGCCAGATAATGGCTTTATTAGTAACCAAGTCAACAATTCCTTTAAAATCCTCTTCCTCTCCAATATTCAAAACAATTGGTACTGCATTAGACTTTAACATTTCTCGCACTTGTGTGCTAACGTTCAAAAAATTAGCACCCTGTCGGTCCATTTTATTAACAAAACCGATACGAGGTACTTTATAGTTATCCGCTAATCTCCAATTAGTTTCAGATTGTGGTTCAACTCCATCAACGGCTGAAAATAAAAAAACCAATCCATCAAGTACACGAAGGGATCGGTTGACTTCGACCGTGAAATCGACATGCCCAGGGGTATCAATTATATTGAAATGATAGGGTTTTGTATCCTTAGTTGAATCACCCTGACCCTGGGGAAAATTCCATATACATGTTGTAGCCGCAGAAGTAATTGTAATTCCACGTTCTTGTTCTTGCTCCATCCAATCCATAGTTGCAGCTCCATCATGAACTTCCCCTATTTTATGACTAACCCCAGTGTAAAAAAGTATTCGCTCTGTTGTTGTAGTTTTACCTGCATCAATGTGGGCTGCTATCCCAATATTTCTCGTGTATTTTAAATTTCTAGCCATAATGCTTTAGAGTTGATTTTATATTAAAATCTAAAATGTGAAAATGCTTTGTTGGCTTCAGCCATTTTGTGGGTGTCTTGACGTTTTTTAACAGCAGCTCCCTCTTCCTTCGAGGCTGAGAGAACTTCACTAGCCAATTTCAAAGCCATAGACTTTTCATTACGTTTTCTAGAAAAACTAATTAACCATTTCATAGCAAGAGAAACTTTCCTATCAGGACGAATTTGCATGGGTATTTGAAATGTAGCACCACCGACTCTTCTACTTCGCACCTCTACATGAGGCATAACATTAGATAAAGCATCTTTCCATACTTCCAAAGCTGTTTTTTCGTCATCCTGTTTACGTTCTTCAACAACATCTAGGGCATCATAAAAAATTTTAAATGCGGTTGATTTTTTTCCATCCCACATCAGCATATTTACAAACCTGGTAACCAATTGATCGTTAAACTTTGGATCGGGTAATAATGGACGTTTTTTTGCTTGTTTTTTTCTCATGATTCAGTTGTAAGAAAATACTATTATTTTTTGGGTCTTTTAG